>ERZ1034973.278-NODE-278-length-37254-cov-33.731256_pt1 | contig 37254 bp, 21 predicted proteins | sample MGYA00520686_ERZ1034973 | MGnify/ENA primary metagenome ERZ1034973 (study PRJEB33766, sample SAMN09781775) | gut metagenome | biome: gut microbiome | host: Homo sapiens | place: Madagascar | study: EMG produced TPA metagenomics assembly of the PRJNA485056 data...
TTTCTGGATTTCGGTTTTCCGATTTTCCCCACCCCTGATTTTTCGGGAAGTGTTAATGAAGTTAAACATAAAAACAAAATAGATTATGACATTTAAAGAAGCAAAGAAGATATTGAAGAAGGAAGGTTTTTACATTAAAAAAGCTACTAGACCTTGTGATATTAGCGAGCCGTTTACCGAATACGAGGATCCTACTATATGTGAAGCGATGCAGGTTGTTTGTTCTGCCGGTTATTTTATCAGTATGGAAATAAGCCGCTTTAAAGAGCGTAAGGCTCGCTTGAAGAAGGAGTATGAAGAGAATACCAAGTCTCCTGGTCCTGGTGAAGAACATCCAAAGAAAGGCAACTCTGCCCTTAAAGAATCAGCCTCCCAGTTCAACGATGCTTTGTTGGATGAGCAGGCGAAGAAGATTAAGCGTCTCGGAAAGGAGATTTCCAAGTTGAACAGCATCATCCATGACAAGAACGCTGTTTTGTCTGACGTTGCAGAGGAACTTCGCCTTACAAAGATTCGTGAGAAGAATCTTGCCGAGTTAGGTCTGAAATATGTTGGTGAGAATGAGAAGTTGAAGAAGGAGCTTGCAGACAAGGTTGTTGACAAGATTGATGCTCAGGCTTTGAAGAGTGCCGAGAGTGCTCTCGCTTATAAGGATAAGGTGATTGCCGACTTGACAAAGAAATTGAATGTTAAGCACAAGAAGTATGTATATTACAATGGCACAATCGTAGCAGTTCAGCGGCTTGTCAACACCCTTGCAGGTTACGCAGCAAAGCGTTATTATAAGGAATTATGCGACCAGATTGTTGATATTGCAGAGGAAGGCGCAGACCTTTATGGAGTAATTGTATTGTGTGGCAAGGATTATATTGATGCACTAAAGAAAGCAAAAGACGCAGACATATGGCAGGAGTAAACAATAATCAGAATACGCAGCAGCCTAGGAAGAAGCCGGTAACTATCGGCGGCTATCCTGAGGCTGTGCATGACCTGATGAGGGCGAAATATCCCGATTATGATCAGGTGATGAATGGCGGCAACGGAGGGACCGCGGGGGTTAACTTCTTCGGGAATGGGGGCGGTGCTGCCGGTAAGTTTGAGGCTCAGCCTGTTCAGACTGGGGCAGCTCCTATTACAGACTTCACCCAGAAGCCTAAGCAGGAAGAGTTCGTTCCGCAGGGCAACGGTAATGCGAACCCTGCCTTGGGACCAGTACAGACTCCCTACATGGGCGATGCAGCAGAGAATACTCCACAGCCTCAGAGTAATTTTGAGGGAATGCCACAGCCTTCTACTGGTTGGAACGCTGACGGAACACCTCGCTATGATACGCTTTCTACTGCTCTGAGCGGCTTTCAGATGCCGCAGGAACAGCAGGTTCCAGAGTTTGAGGCTGACCCTAAGCAGAGGGATGGCGGCTTTTTCAGTTGGCTCGGCAAGGTTATGCCGAAGAGCAGACCGGGAATGCGTGAGGGCGAGACGCCAGAAGAGTATGACCGCCGAATCACTACCAACCGTGAGAATATCGCTGCCTTTGCTGATGCTCTTCGCCACATTGGCAACATCGTGAATACTTCGAAGGGTGCGCCTCTGCAGGTGTTCAACGACCCTACCACCATGATGGAACAGGGTTATCAGAACCGCAAGGCTCAGAGACAGAAGCAGGCTGCCCTTGATGCGGATGCTGCCTATAAGCAGGCAAACCTCGACCTTAAAAGTGCAGCTGCACAGGCAGACAAGGTTTATAAGGAGTATCTTATGGGGCTTCGTGGTGAGGGTAATCAGCTTGCCAAGGATAAGTTTGAGTACCGAAAGGGAAAGGATGCGGCGGCTGACCAGTATAAGAAGGATAAGGATAAGCGTGACTTCGAGTATAAGAAGGGACGTGACAAGGTGAAGGATGAGCAGGCTAAGCAGCGTCTGGCTATTCAGGAGTACAACGCAACCCATAAGGGGCGTGGCGGCGGTGGACGGTCAGGCAAGAGCGGTAGCGGCTCGGGTGCCAAGTACTGGTTTGAGGATAAGAACGGCAAGATGCGCTATCAGCCTAACAAGACCATGTGGGAGCAGGAATACTACCGTGAATACGGCAAGCTTCCGCAGGGTGAGACTTCTACTTCTACCAGTACGAAGACCATCAATCCGAAGACTGGCGCAGAGGTAACGACCACCACAAGAAGAAAGGGTGCATCTGTTACCAGTCAGGCAGCAGCTTCGCAGAATGCGGCTAGGAATGCGAGAAACAGACCGAAGTCTGCCGGGAAGTCGAAGAACGGCTATAAGAATACAAAGAAACTTGGATTATAAACATTAATATATAATATATGGCTGGAGATAAATTTGACCAACTTTATAACGCCTTGAAAGCCGATGGCGCAGTTACAGGAACGAGAGAACATTTCAGACAGTTCGTGTATGCGCCGGGCAAGCAGGGTTATCAGAACAGAAAGCAGCTCTATGATGCGCTTCACGCCGATGGTGCTGTTTCCAGTAAATCGTATGAGGAGTTTGCGCAGCGACTCGGACTTCATGCAGTAAATCCGAAGCCTCAGCAGAAAGCAAAGCCTGTTCAGCCTGTCAAGAAGCAGACGATGAAGGAAAGAGCGCAGGAAGTGGCGGCGCAGTATCAGAAGCCAAGGCAGCAGAAGGCGCAGCAGCATAGAACGGCTACTGCTTCGGGTACAGACTACATGAAGAACTGGCGGTTGTCGCACATGCGTAACGACCAAATGACCCCGATGCAGCAGGTTCAGGCTAGCAATATGCGCGCGCGCATGCAAGGAGCACAGGAACAGTCTGCACGTCAGGAGCAGCAGCGAGCTACCCCTATCAGCAGAAGCAGAATCACCCCTACTGCCAAGAACTTCAACGAAACTATGCAGCAGCTTTCTACCCCAGATGCTCGCAGGGCTAGAGCCAAGCAGCAGAGAGAGGACGATGCAAGAACTCTCGCTCAGTATGAGGTTGAGGGAAATAAGTTCATAAGAAATGACGGACAGACCAAAGGTATTTTGGCAAATGATCTTCTCAGTCTGGTTGATTCTTCCATGAATGAGGCACAGGAGTTGACACGTCAGCAGTATCAGCAGAACCTTGATAAGAAGGGCGGCATATATGCGCCTCAATCGGTAAAGGAACAGGCTTTCCGTGATGCTCAGACACAGGAGCAGGTGAACCGCCAGAACGTTCTGATGAACAATCTCAGCAGTAAAATCAACGAGATTTATTCGCAGAAGGGAATGCAACGCCATATTGCCGAGAGTGCAGAGAAACTGAACATGAGTGTAGAGGAATACGTGGACAAATATGTTACTCCAGAGATTATGAACTATGCTCAGAAGGCTTTGACAATGCGAAATCAGGAGGAAATCATGCCTCATGGTGCGCTTGACTATATTGCCAAGAACCTCAGCAACTCTATTATCGGTATGGTGGTGGCTCCATCTGTGATGTCTAGAGATACACGACAGAGATTGCAGGAAGGTATTGCTATTGCTGATGGTGATGCGGAAATTCAGAAGGTTGCCGGTCACAAGGATGAAACCTACCGCTCGGGCATCGGTACGAGATTTGCATCTACTGCCGTAAACATGGCTGCAGATTCTGGTCCGCTTGCCGTAATTGGTGCCGGTGCAAGTGCTGCCGTGAATGCAGGAACCCGAGTTCTGACTAACGGACTGGTGAAGGCTGGCGTGATGAAGGCGGCACAGAAGCTTACCGCACAACAGATGGCTTTCAAGGTGGCCAACATGACTACGGCACAGAAGATCATGTCGGGATTGGGAACCAGAACGGCAACAGGTGCGCTGAACCTTGCAGGATATTCGGGTGTGACTGCTGCTTTGAATCAGGCTTCTACTGGCGATGATACTTCGCTGCAGGCTATCGGCGAGGCTGGTCTGAAAGGTGCTGAGCATGGTGCGGTAACGGGTGCGATGTTTGGAGTTTCGGGCGCAATCATATCTCCTTGGGTTTCCAAGTTCGGAATCACCGGCATGGAGAAAAGTACTGGCGAGCGGTTGCTTCACGGCGCGCAGAAGTTTGGTGCTACGGCTGCCGGTCTGGGCGTTGAGGCAGGAACCATGATGGTTGCCGACAACGTGACTGGCGACAAGGATATTTCCTTCGGTACTTGGTTGGAAGATGTTGTGATGGTTGGCGCATTCAAGGCTGGCGAGCCTAGCAACTTCGTGAAGATGGGCAACATTCTGCATCATCTTACTCATAATAGCGGTGGTAATTTCGTGATTGGAAAGAATGCCAACGGCTCCCCTATCGCCGTGGATATTCGTCTGACTCCTGACGAGAAGAACGAGTTGATTTCTTCTGCATCGGGAAAGAATCTGATGGATGCCTTTACAAAGGTGGACCGTGCATCGAAGACAGCTCCAAGAGACCCGAAGTATAAGACCGCCTATACGGATTTCATGAACGACCCAGACGTTTCTCAGAGCACCAAAGAGAAGGTGAATGCGGCCATGGGACTGTTTAACACCACAAGGGGCAGAAGCTACCGCAGCGTGAACGACGTGAAGAATAAGCAGATTCTGGAATACACCAAGAACGGAACGCTGCTTACACGTACCTCTTATAAGAATGCCGATGAGCGCAGAGCTATTCTTTACAAGCAGAAGCTTTATCGTGACAATGACGATATGATGTCGCTGATGGGCTACGCAAGGATGAAGGATATGCAGTTTATAGATGATGATGGAACTGTCACTAATCTGGCGTTTAGATTCCTTAAGGAAAACGGATATGACGAGAATAAGGATATTACAGACCCGAATAATGCCCGACTGATTAATGAGTTGCGCAACCAGAAGAGTGCGCTCTATCTTGACTGGACGAAGTATGCAGATAAGAACGGTTTGCTTGGCTACCTCAGATCAGAAAGCAAAGGTTATACTAATAACTTCATGGCTTCTATCAAAGAACTTCTTGGTAAAGAAGGAAGCATTGTTATTGATATTGACAAAATCATGCGCAAGGACCCGATGAAGCGTACCGATGAGGAGAACAGAATCTTCTATCATGTGAAGAGAGCACTCGAAGATGAGCTTTTCCCTAGCTGGAGACCACACGCAGACCAGTCTGCAAGCCAAGGTAAGACGGTTGCCGAGGAGAATAAGCTGGGAACGGACAACCCAGATAGCGGTGTGGTAGTTGATGAGTTGCGCAATCTTCGCAACGCAGAGCAAGCCCTTGATGCAGCGATGGATAGCAACGATGTGTTCAAGCAAACCTTTGAGAAATTGCACCAGCAGGGCTTGACACCGGCACAGATTTACGATGCACTCATTCAGAATGGATTGCTCCAAGAAGAGTTGACACCACTTGCCCAATATATTAATGCGAACGCTAGAGTGCAGGGTATGCAGCAGGCTACTGCTGATGCTATAGAGGAAAACGTGAAGAGCTTTATTTCTGATTGGAGCTATCACGGAACCTTGAACGGCCAGGCGATGAATGGCGAGCAGGCTTTGTACGTACAAGACAGCAACGGAAGAACACTTCTTGTTGGTTCGGGTGATGTTGCCTTTGACCAGACTACAGGTAGAGCCAAGGAAGGCAGCGGTGATATGCTTGTCTGCCTGGACCCTAATACAAAGGAAATGGTTTATGTGAAGGCAGACGAGGTTACTCTGTTCCAAAATCAGCCTCTCGACCAGTTTGCTGCAGAATATCGTCAGAGATTGCAGATGAAGAACTCCGAGCCTTATAATCAGGCGGCACAGGAACAGGCGATGCAGGATGCAGCCAAGCCTCAGCAGGAGCAGGAGACACCACAAGATAATACCACAAAATCGGAAGATAGTACCACAAAAGAGGGTGATTTAACAAAAGTTGATACCACATCGGGCGAAGATAATACCACAAATGAGAACTTAGCACCACAAGAGCAGCCTCAACCTAGCAGAAAGTTTGCCGATGGTTCCGATGTTCCTATGTCTACGGACAGTAAGGGAAGACCTACACCAGACTATGCTAGTATGACTCCAGAGCAGAGTGCGGAGATTCTTACTGAGGATTTCGGGGATAATGCCGAGAAGGTAGTGGACGGACAGATTAAAAAAGCTGAGAATGCTTTGAAGGATGCCGAGAAGATGAAGGTGGACTATACTGCTGAGCCTAACGACATCATGGAGCAGGAGGCTTTGAAGAATCAGACTATTGAAGCTGCCAAGAAGCAGCTGGACCACGCTCAGAATATCAAGAAGGCTATGACTGCCAAGAAGGTGGCTGAGACCGTGGGTAAGACTGAACAGACTGAGGGCGCACATGAGGCTGGCAGCGTGGCTGCACAGAAGTTTGTGAATGCACCTAGACTTGTAGGCAACAAGCGCACAAGAATGCTGCCTGACGGAGATACAAAGATTAAGGGACACTATGAGATTGTGCCGGCAGAAAGTCTTACTCCTTCACACGATGTGAATAACGACTATAAGAAATCTGAGGGATTCCCTACCGATGCTGAGGGCAGAACCGTGAATGACCGTGACTATGAGCACGACAAGGCGGCTCAGCAGAATACGGACCAGATTGCCCGAAAGTATAATGGTATGGCTATCGAGCAGGTGCCAGTGGTATCTGACGAGGGTATCGTTTATGATGGCAATGGTAGAACGATGGCAGGACAGAAGGCGGCAAAGGAAGGCACGGACGGCGAATACATCAACGACCTCTTGGAAAATGCCGAGAACTTCGGCTTTACCAGAGAGCAGATTGAGCAGAGCGGAATCGAGCATCCTCGCCTGGTTATGGTGACCGATGAGAGATTGCCATACGATGCAGCTACCTTCGCCAAGTTCAACCGAAACGAGAAGAAGACACAGAGCAATACCGAACAGGCGGTAGCCAAGGCTAAGACCTTGACTTCTGACGAGGTAGGCGCGATTGTTGCCGAGATTGAAGGAAATGGTTCTCTTGATGCTTTCTTTAACAATTCCAAGGCAATAAATGACTTGGTGAAGACGTTAGTAGATAAAGGCATCATCGGACAGAACGAGGTGGCACAGATGATGGATAGTCCTGAGCGACTTTCTGCACAAGGCAGGGAGTATGTGAAGAACCTTCTTTTGGGTTCAATCTTCAAGCCAGAGACTATCAGAATGCTGGGCATCGACTCTACGGTGAAGAATAAGGCTATCAACGCTATCCGCTCGGTAATGGACAACATGAAACTGGGCGAGTTCTCTCTTCGTGATGAGATTGATCAGGCTATCCAGTTGCTCTATGAGGCAAGACAGGGCGGTAATAAGGTTGATACGCTGTTGAGAACACCAGACATGTTCGGTGAGGATGCAGCTAAGCGTTACTCTTCTATCTCTCAGATGATGGCTTTAGCCTTGGAGGGCAAGGTTTCTGATTTCAGAGATTTGCTTGACGAATACAACCGCATCGCTAAGGCTAGAAATACTGGCGAGGGCAGTATCTTTGAGGCTGCTCCTACCAAGGAAGAGTTAGTAAAAGAATTTTTGGACTTTAAAAAATGGCAAGATTATGGAACAGGACATTCAGAAATTGAAGGAAGCAATGATGTTTCAGGCAATGAAGAACCTCAACAAGAAGCATCAGGAGGAAATGAACCAGCAGAAGCAGGAGAAGAGCCAGACGACTTAGTAAACAAAGAACTCGAAAGTCGCATTAAGGTGACGGACGAGGAAACCGAGACTCCATCAAAGAATGGTCCTATCATGAAGCAGAAGATTGTGATTGATGGAGACAAGAAAGTGATGAAGGTGGATGAGCCAAACGAGAAGGGAGAATACACCGGTTCTTACGATGAGTATGATGGCAAGAAGTTTGGTGACTTGAATGAGGTTACTGAGTATATTGACAGCAAGAAAGAAGAAGGTCCTCTCCCACTCCTTCCAAAGGAAGAGAACCCAGATCCAACTTTTGACCCGATTGCGGCGGCCGCCCAGGAATTCAAGAAGGAGCATCCTCTGACCGAGGATGAGATTATGAAGGCAGACGTGGACGATTTATCCAAGGATATGGCTTTGGACTATCTGAACGGAGAAGTAACAGACGATTTGCACCGTGCCATCTACGAAAGCATCTTCGCCAAGACCAGAGGACAGAAGACTGAGCCAAAGGTTGAGGCTCCTAAAACAGAACCATCTGCTGACCCTATGGAAGGAATCAAGAATGCAGCAGAAGGATTCGAAAAGGAGAAGAAATCAAAAACAGAAAAGAAGCCTCAGCAGACAGCTGACGATGCAGCTGTAGCGGCTTCCAACAAGAAGGTTAATGACCTTTGGGATATGCTCAAGAATGCCGGCAAGGATGAAATGTCTGCTTCGTTCATAGGTCTTAACTCTAGACAGCTGGAGGTATTGCCTAAGCTGGTGAGTGCCATGGCAGAAAATGCTTATCTGAGAATCAAGAGAGGTATGCACTATCTTGAAGATGTGGTGAAGGAAATGCGCAAGGAGTTTGCTCCTGCTGCCAAGCTCTTCAAGAAAGAAGATGTGGATGCTATCTATGAGCAGATGATGAATATCCGCTATCGCGATGGTGAGCAGCGCATGAGTTTGAAGGATTGGGCTGACTACTACGAGAAGACTTCGCCTAAGCATCAGGAGAATCTGGTGGGTGACTCCAAGAGTGCTGAGGAAAGAAAGATGGCTGAGAAGAAGTTTATTGATTCCGTGAACCTGAAGTTGGCTTTCAAGCATAAGTTTAACGGTATAGTTGAGCTGAGAAAGATAGCTGAGAGAGTTGGCTTGAAGGATATTAAGGACACGGATTTGCAGGAACTTGCTGAGACTGCCATTGTTAAGCGTGCAAGAGGTATCGCTTCTTCTGAATCAACCAACGATGCCGTGAAGTTTGAACGTATCAAGACGCTCTATGAGAATCAGCCTAGCCTCAACCAGAGAGATTCTGAGCGAGTGATGAAACAGCAATACTCTACACCTGCCCCTTATGCCTTCCTTGCCAACATGTATGTGAAGGGCAACGGCAAGGTGATTGAGAGTGCTCTGGAGCCTAGTGCCGGCAACGGTATGCTTACCATCGGCTTGCCAATGGATAAGGTGCATGTGAACGATATTGATGCACAGCGATTGGCGAACCTGAGAAGACAGGGCTTCAAGAACGTGACCAGTCAGGACGGAACTCAGCCTTTTGCAGACAAGGACGTTGACGTGGTGGTGACAAACCCACCATTCGGTAGTGCTACCCCTAAGGAGTATGACGGCTACAAGATTTCTTCTTTGGAAGGACAGATGGCTATCAATGCCTTGGAGAGTATGAAGGACGATGGCCGTGCTGCCATTATCATCGGCGGCAAGACAGAATACGCCAAGAACGGAAGTCTGAATCCGAAGGATAAGGCTTTTCTTGGTTATCTCTATAGCCACTATAATGTGGAGGACGTGATTAATGTGGATGGTGGCCTGTATGCAAAGCAGGGAACCAGCTACCCTACACGTATTATATTAATAAACGGAAGACGCTTGAATGAAAATGCCTTTCCACCAGTGAAGGATAAGGCTAGGGCCGAGACCGTGAAAGATTATAACGAACTTTATAAACGAATTGAAGATGATATACTACGAGGTGAACGGATGGATTCTTCCATCGGAGGAGAAACAAGAAGTGCTCAACCAGAACTTGATAAACAAGGCTCTGCTGGTACTTCTAAAGAGAGAGTACGAGCAGGAGAACGAGGAGGAAGCAAACCAGATGGTGAGCGAGAGTCTGACCTATTTGACTCCACTTCCGTATCAGGAACCCATGATGACTTGGAAAATCAACGAGGAACCGAGCCAAGACAAAATGGAGAACTTCCTAATGGAAATAGTAGAACAGACGGAACAGGGGCAGAGCCTTCTCCAAGCAAAGAACCAACCTCTGGAACCAATGAGCAGCGAGGAAATGGATCAGGAGGAGCTGGACGGAATGACGCTCAGCCAAGTACTGATGAATCTGCCAACGCCGGGAGTGGAAGCGGACCACGGGGACAATTACAGCGGGTGGACAAATCCGTACGTGGACTAAGTACAGAGAAAGTTACCTATACCCCTAAGAGTGGAAATCCATTCACTCTGAAAGCAGTTATGCCTGCCGACCAGCAGGAGGCGGTAAACAAGAATCTTGAAAAGTTGGGCGATGCCGACCAGTTCCTTGTTGATGAACTGGGCTATAATGACAAGGATGATTTATATTCTCATCTTGCTGCAGAGCAGGTTGACTCTGTAGCCCTTGCCTTGCAGCAGGCAAAGAAGGGCAACGCCTTCATCATCGGCGATATGACCGGTATTGGTAAGGGAAGACAGGCTGCTTCGCTTATCAGATACGCCAAGAAGCAGGGTCAGGTTCCTGTATATTTCACCAAGACAGCAGGATTGCTGAGTGATGTATATCGTGACTTGGTGGATATTGGTAGCCCAGAGCTGAGACCATTTGTATTCGGTAGTGCCAAGGAAGCAGCCATTACCGACTCAGACGGAAAAGTTGTATTCGCCTTGCCATCGAAGAGCGAGGTGAAGCGAGTGCTTGATTACATCGAAAAGAATGGTAAACTGCCAGACGAATACGACTACGTGCTGACTACCTACAGCCAAGTAAGCAACGGAGTCTACGAGTTTGACGAGAATGGTGCACGAAAAGAGAAAAAGCTAGCAAAGGGTAAAACATTCGGTGCTGCTGCCCTGAGCGGACAAAGAAGACGTGATGCTATTGAAAAACTGATGGGTAACGCTTACCTTATCCTTGACGAAAGCCACACGGCTGGTGGCAATAGCGGTCAGGGTAACTATTTCCAACACATTATTCAGAAGGCAAAGAACGTTACCTTCTTCTCGGCAACCTTTGCCAAGAGACCAGACAATATGCCTATCTATGCTTTGCGTACTGCCATGAACGAGGGCGGTATGAAATCATCCGACTTGATTGGTGCGGTAAAGCGTGGTGGTGCTACCTTGCAGGAGATCATGAGCCAGACCTTGACACAATGCGGTCAGATGATTCGCCGTGAGCGAGATATGACTGGCGTAACCATCGACTGGAAGGCTATTGATGATCCTGAGCGAGTGCAGGAGCAAAGAGAGCAGTATGATAGTATCATCGGATTGTTTAATGATATTATCAATTTTCAAAAGAAATATGTAACCGATTACGTTGATAAGCGCAACGACGAGCTGGCAGAAATACAGGCTAGTATTGGAATTAAGAAGGGTACGGCTGCACTGGGTATCAAGAACCAACCATTTGCGAGCAAGGCTTTCAATACCGTTCAGCAAGTACTTCTCTCGTTGAAAGCGAAGTCTGCTGCAGAACGTGCCATTGACTATTTGAAGCAGGGAATGAAGCCTGTGATTGCGTTGAACAACACCAACGAATCGCAGACTGGAAACCTTGCGCTTGGCGAGGAAATGGACGCACCAGACTTGGGCACATCTTTGAAGAAGGGTCTGGAGGGCACACTTCGCTATACTCAGAAGGATGCTAAGGATAACAGCGAGAGCGGCTATATCAAGCTTGAAGATTTGGGCGATGAGGCAGTTGAGGCTTATCACGAACTGGAAAAGAAGATTGAGAAGACAAGTACCGGTCTTTCCCTCTCCCCTATTGATGTTATCAAGAACGAGCTGCAGAAGGCTGGCTATAAGGTTGGTGAGCTGACCGGTAGACAGACCGAGTTCGTGTATAACGACAACGGAACTGTTACCAAGGTGAAGCGTGCTGATACCGACAAGAAGAAACTCGCGCGCGACTTTAACGATGGTAAGATTGATGCGCTTATTCTCAATAAGAGTGCAGCAACCGGTATTTCCCTTCATGCTTCGAGCAAGTATAAGGACCAGAAGAAGCGTGTGATGATCGTGGCGCAGCAGCAGCTTGACGTAAACGATGAGGTACAGATGCGTGGACGTATCGACCGAACCGGTCAGGTGGCTAGAGGCGCATACGAGTATGTGGTTTCACTTATCCCTGCCGAGCAGCGACTTCTGATGATGTTTAAGGCTAAATTGAAGTCACTTGATGCCAATACTACTTCTTCACAGAAGAGCAAGTTCAACGAAATGGAAGTTGCTGATATTACCAATAAATATGGTGATAAGGTGGTTCGTGAGTATATGGCAGAGCATCTTGACCTTTATTCACGCATGGCAGACCCATTCGGATGGGAAAAGAGCCATGGCGATGATTTGTCTAGAATCGACCCACAGGCTCTTGTTGTAAGCGGTGGCGGTGTTGGCGATGGCGAAGCTGGTGCCGATGCAAGCAAGTTGCTTGGGCGTATGGCTTTGCTGAGAGTAAACGAGCAGGAGAAGATGTTGCAGGAGATTGGCGAACTTTACGCCAACGAGATTCAGCGACTCAACGAAATGGGCGAGAATGACCTTGAAATTACCGAGCTTCCTTTGAAGGCTAAGACTCTCCACAAGGAAGTTTGGAAGCAGGGTGCAGAGCCGGGCGGCGATAACGCCTTTGCCGACAACACCTATATAGAAAAGGTGAACATGGCCATCTTGAAGAAGCCAATGAAGGCTTCTGAGGTGAAGGCTTCGCAGGATGGTTTGACTGGCGGCAAGACTTGGGATGAATATAAGACCGAGAAGAAAGCTGCCGTGAAGGAGTACTTCGACCAGAAGATTGCGAACGAGACTCAGAAGTATGAGGAGCGTGCCGTGAAGGCTGCAACCAAGGCTAAGGAGAAGTATGTCAAAGATGCTAAGAAGGGTCAGAAGGATTCGGGCATGAGCGATGAGCAGATTGAGAAGATGGCTAGCTATCAGTATGACAACATCTACAAGCAGGAGAAAGATAAGCTGAACGATGTGGTGAAGAACCTGAAAGCCAAGGCTGAAATGTTTGAGCGTGTGCTTGATACCTTCGATACTAACGGCGCTTTCGTTCTGCCTATGGATATGAACAATCCAAATGAATTGAGCGGATTCGGCAACAGTTATGGTAGACTTATTGACATCAAGATTACTGATAACTACTCGCCTAACGCCTCTTCCGTTTCCTTTGCTACCTTGGATGGCAGAAGAAAGATTACTTTCCCTATTACCGGCAAGGTGGGTTCTGGTGAAAACAAGGTGGATATTATCGGTTCTATCGACCGCATGACCAAGCAGGCTGCCGGTATGGGAGACAGCCATCTCAGAGTATTGAACCAAAACTTTGATAACTGGGATAGACTGACTAGCAATGAGAGCCGCAAGAATGGTTATATCGTGACTGGTAACCTGATGCAGGCTTTGGTTGACAGTAAGGATCAGGGCTTAGGCGGTCAGCTGGTGAAATATACTACAGATACTGGCGAGGTGAAGACTGGTATCCTGATGCCGGACAGATTCGACCCTAAGGGCTTAACAACGGATGCGCCTATCAATAGCGTAACAGATAAGTTTGAGCTTTCATCTTGGCATGGCGGTATTGACGAGATTACTTCATCGGATGGTGATGTGAATGTGAAGCGCATAGACAACTCTCGCGGCTACTACTACGAACTTCGTGTACCAAAGAGCAAGGCGAAGGGCGGCAAATACTTCTTGGACGAAGACTTGCTGAAACTGGTTAATGGCAATAACTTCGAAACAAGAGGCAATAATATGCTTGCTGAGTTTAAGCCAGAGCAGTTGAAGCCAGTACTTGACCGCCTGTCAAAGATGGGCGTGAAGGTACAAGAGGAGCGCAAGACTTCTGAGGATGAAGGCACCCACTTCCGTGAGGACAGAGGCTTGCAGTATTCTAAAACAGATACAAAAGATGTTAAGAATAGTAGAATCATTCCCGAAGATGTAGATAAAAATGTATCTTCGCAGATTGAAAAGAGATTCGATGATGAGGTTGAAAGACTTTATGGGGACATTTCCGGCCGTCCAAACGTAAAGAAATATGCGGAGTTGATGGCAAACAAGTTTGCAGGCACACAATATGTTGACACTTTCGACATGGACAGAGAAGGAAATAAAACCAAGAAATATGATGGTCTGGAATCAATCATTGATTCTCTTGATAACAAACTTAAAGATATTGAAAAGAAGTATGGAATCAAGCAAAGAGACAACATCTGGGACATTGAAAGAAGAGTCAAGGAAGGAAAGAGTCTGTCCGAAGCAACCGAAGGAAATGACTCGAGAGGAATGGATGGAGCTTCAAAGGGGGATAGTGGACGAATTTCCGGAAAGTTGGATGGAACAGGAAAGGATGAAGGAAAAGTTGTTCGAAACGGAACTGGAAATAGCACGTCTGAAAGCTCACTTAGAATGCTCGAAGCACTCGATGAGTACAAACGAGTTGCAATGGTCAAAGCAGCGGCTGAAAGAGCTAGAGAATATCTTATCGAACGCTTCAACGACTTCCGGCACAAATACGGTCTTGAAGAAGGAGAATGGGCTAGCCAGGATTTGGCAGAAAGGATATTCAATGATAACAACAGCGATAAGGAAGTTCAAAAGATCTTTGAGCGTATTAGAGGATTAGTAGAGGTTCTCGGCACTAAGCTGAAACATGGAGTTGATATACGAAAAAATGTAACAGGTCACTATAATCATCCTGAAAATTTCATTCTGATTGATACAGATTATTTGTCTGCAATCGGATTTAAGAAGCAGACCTTGGCGTCAACTATATGCCACGAAATGTTGCACGTTGTAACATCGGACATCATCAACCTTTATCGGAAAGGTTATGGTGACTTACTGAATGATAGCCAAAGAAAGGCGGCAAAAGAGGTGGTTGATCTGTATGATACAATCAATTCTTACTATGAAAGACATTTTGAGGGGGCAAAGCCTTATGCGCTAACAAATCCTGCAGAAATGATAACGGAGCTAGCAAACCCTACATGGAGAAGAATCGCTGCACAGATGCCTGTTGCAAAGGGATGGTTCAGAAAAATTGTTGCTGCCGTTAGAGATATGCTTGGTTTCCCTCCAAAGGTTAGTGCGCTTGACAGACTGGACAAAGCTTTAGAGAATGTAATCAGGAATCTTGATTATGGCGTATTCCAAAAGGGAGCAGAACTTAACGATGAGATTGTTAACAAAAAGGCTAGCATTCCTGTGTCTTCCCATATCACACAACTCTCAGAGAAGACTGGCGCAAAGGTGAACATGGTTTCATCGGTTGATGAAATCACCAACAAGGCGGCTAAGGCTGCTGTTGAGGAAGGCAGAAAGATTACCGGCTGGTATGACGAGAAGACTGGCGAGGTGCATCTTTACATGCCTAATATCCACGACCGATATACTGCCGAGAAGACCATCTGGCATGAGGTGGTTGGACACAAGGGCATGAGAGAGTTGTTTGGTGATGAACGATTCGACAAGTTCCTTCGTGAAGTATGGTATGACTTGGATAAGCCTGAGAATGCGGCTTTGAAGAAGCTGGTGGATGAGGAGAGAAAGTTCAATCCTCTGAATATCTATGATGCCATTGAGGAAGGTATCGCGCGACTCGCCGAGGATGGAAAGGGCGAAGCTGGCTTCTGGAATGGTATCAAGAATAAGGTATCTGATTTTCTTCATGAAATCGGTTATCGTGTTGCTCCTAATACTAAAGATGTGAAGTATCTGCTCTGGTTGAGCAAGAACATGCAGAAGAATCCGAATGATCCTTATTGGAAACTGAGAGCCGAGGCGGTGAAATACCGTCTCGACCATGAGCGTGTGCCTGTAGTTGTGGCGCATGATGGCATGTTCTACGGAAATGACGGAAAGATTAGAAGTATGGAGAGTCTGACCAAGAGTGAGTGGAACGAGGCTACCGACGGACAGATTCACTTCCGTACTACCCCATCTGCCGGCACAGCACTTGACAGATACCACCGTTCGCTTGATGAACATGGCTATATGTTCACAGAGAGCTATATGGACAATATGCTTTCGTTGAAGAAGTTGATGAATGCGATTGTGCCTGACAAGAAGATTGAGGATATTGCCTCTTCGGAGAATCCTTATATACTGCAGAACACCATGCAGGGAGCGATGAGCGATGCGGCTCAGATGTTTGAGCGCAACGTGATGAAGCCTCTTGATAAGTCCATGGCTGGCGTACTGGATGCCTTTGACGGAAAGAAGGATGATGAGAAGATAAGAAACTTCAATCTTTACATGATTACCAAGCACGGCTTGGAGCGAAACCGTATCTTGTATGTGCGTGATGCCTTGAAGTATATGCGCATGAACGAGAAGACTAAGAAGCTAGCTGATACTGTGGAGTTCGATTGGAACAACGAGAAAGCTACCCTTGACGAGAGATTGGAGCGTGGAGACATCGACTTGAAGACTTATTATGAGCGCATGGACGATTTTATCCGTACCTACGTGGATAGTGACAATAAGTTTGATGCTGGCGAACATGACTATTCGGGTATTCACGCTATACAGGAAGTGGCTAAGTCTTCTGATCCTTACGATGATGCAGAGGCTATTCAGAGCGTGATGGATTCAGAAGCAAAGATGGAGAGTATCAAGAAGGGGTCTGTTAAGGACTATTGGGATAAGGTGAAGGCTGCCACCCAGTATTCCATTGATAGCGACTACAAGAATGGCCTTATCAGCAGAGAGCTTTACGGTCATGTATCTGATATGTTCAACTGGTATGTGCCTTTGAGAAAGTATGATGAGGCTACAGCAGAAGATACTTATGGCTACATTACTGAGCAGGGCGACCCGAAGAGTTACATCGGAAGCACGATCATGAGAGCGAGAGGACACAAGTATCTGAGTGAGACAAATGTGCTGGCTCAGATTGGTGCGATGGGTAACAGAGCTATCAAGAATGGTGGTATGAACGCTATCCGTCAGGCATTTGCAAGATTCGTAAGAAACAACTCGAACAATAATCTTGTGACGGAGACTAGGGTTTGGTACGCCGATGACCCTATCACTCACACCACCGTGGAGCGTTACCCAGACATTCCAGAGGACGCTACGGCTGATGAAATAAATCAGATAGTAGCAGACTTCAATATGGAAATGAAGGATTTGGAATCAAAGGGGTTGGCGACAAAGGTGTATCGAAGAGGAAGAATCGGCTATAAGTTCCAAAGAGCAGAGAATAAATCGCAGCATATCGTAGACGTGAAGATTGCCGGAAGGACCCATACCTTTATTATCAACGGAAATCCTAGAGCAGCGCAGGCTCTGAATGGATTGCTGGAGAACTCGGGTGCCAAGGGTATTATGAAGCCATTGAGTTCTATATCAAGAATGATGGCGCAGTTGTGTACATCTTATAACCCTGAGTTCGTGATGCGAAACATTATGCGTGATGCGGAGTTTGCATCGAGCAACGTTACTTCTAAGGAGGGTGCAAGATATGGTGCGCTCTGGGCGAAGTATTATGCTCAGTTGGGCTTGTATAAGGGTGCGTCAAATATCAGCTTCAAGGATTTGAGCGGAACTACTGGCTTGGGCTTATTTGCCAAGTATCGCAACGGAACACTTGATACTTCTGACAAGGTTCAGAGATATTTCAAGGAGTTTATGGAGAACGGCGGCGAAACCGGTTGGGTTCAGATCAAGAACATGCAGGACTGGACCAAGGAGTACAAGAAAGATGTGAAGAGCGAAAGAAGCAAGATTGACAAGGGCGGTGCTGTCCTTCGTGACTTCTTCTTCGGAAATCTGGCGAACATCAACGAGGTGGCTGAGAATATCGCCCGATTCGCTACCTATTGTGCGAGCCGAGACAGTAACCGTTCTATCATCCGTTCGGTCTATGATGCGAAGGAGGTATCTACCAACTTCAACCGCCATGGAAGCGGTGATGCCATCAAGAGTTTCAAGAACGGAGAAATGACTGGCAGCAAATCGGCTGCAAGATGGGCTTATGGATTTACGGCTAGCTATCTAAGACATTGTTCTATGTTCTTCAATGCCGGTATTCAGAGTACCAATCTGCTGGTGAAGAACTTGAAGAATCATCCTGTAGGTACTTCTATCAATATGCTTGCCATTCCTTTTGCCCTCGGTGCGTTGGCTGCACTTGGTAACAATGTGCTGATTGCGAGTGAGGACGAGAAGGACAGAAAGGGAGTGAAGGACCCATACGGCGAGTTGCCTGATTACGTGAGAAGAAACAATCTCTGTATCTACAAGGGTGGCGGCGAGTTTGTAACTATTCCGCTTGCCATCGAGTTGAGAGCGTTCTATGGTCTTGGCGACTTAGCTGCTGGCTTGACCTTCTCGCCAAACGTGAGCGGACAGAAGAATCCTTACTTTGATGCTGTAGGCTGTATGTCGCAGCTTGTGCCGGTGATGGACTATCTCGGTAACTCTTCGGCTGGTAAGGAGCCTTTGAACGAAACTATTAAGGCTATCTCCCCTTCTGCCCTATCTCCTTTCGTGGAATGGGAAATGAACACGGACTGGAAGGGTGCTCCTATAGAAAGACGTGGCGACTGGAACGAAAATTCCCCTGCTTGGCAGAGAGCCTACAAGAGTGTGCCTGACGGATATATGGCTGTGAATAAATGGGTGAATGCCCAGACCAACGATGTAGCCAAGGGTAATGAGGATATGCTGGGTAATAGTTTCCTGGATATGGTAACGAACCCTAGTATGCTGAATCATTACATCGGTGGTCTTGGCGGTGGTGCTGCTACATTTACAGAGCGTGCTATCGGCGTTATAAAGCATGGCAAAGATACGGAAACCAAGGATATTCCTTTCCTTCGCTCTCTTCTTTATACGCCTAGTGAGCAGCAGAACAGCTTGCAGCGAACTAAGAGCAAGTGGTATAACTATAAAGACGAAATGGAAAAGACCATGGCCAACGTGGACCGCCTGAAATCGAAGAACGTTCCACTGGATAAGAGAATCACAAATATAGGAGAGTATTTCCACTTCCAAAACTCCAAGGAGGCTGCCAAGGTGAGAATAATCGAGCTAGCAGAGAAACAGATGAAGCGATGGAAGAAGATGAGGGATAAATCTTCTGATACTGAATCTATCAACTTCGCAAACCAGAATATTGACAGAATCATGATGGATGCGGTTGACGAACTGGATAGATTGGAATAATTAAAAAAGGAGTGGGCGCAAGGCTCACTCCTTATTTACTATATGGCTAATATCGACTGTTCCAAAATATGTAAGTGTCACAGTTTTTGTTCCATTACCAAATAAAGCCTCTATATATATTCTATTGTCCTCATCGTTTTCTTTAATTAAAAGATAAGAGGACTCTGGTAAATTCTCATGATCGCATAGGAAGATGTATTCACCATAGCCATCTTCATGTTCTTCCCATACGCCTGCATTAAATGCACGAAATGCTGAAAGGTAGTTTTTCTTGCCTAGAGGAACCCGGTCGTTTGTGATTGCATTCAAGGTGTATTTGCCGGATTTTACTTCAATATTATAGCTGCCGACTGTTATTTTTTCTATTGGGTAGTCTTTCCCATCAATAGTGAATTTGTTTGATACTTCTGCAGGGTCTTCACTATCGCTGCATGCACATAATGACAGAACTGCCATTAGGATAAATAATAATTTCTTCATGAATCAATGTTTTATGCGTTTGTAATTTCTGGGTGCAAAGGTAGGGATTTTTTTGATAGGCTGTATCGGGATTGGGGGGATTTTTGCGTAGTTTAGACTTTGGATAAATAAGGTGGGACTCAGCATAAAATGCTGAGGAACGGGGGCTAGAGGGGGTTATGTTTGCTGGTGGCGGCTTGACAGAGGGAGCCTAGGAGGTAGCAGGGTTCTTCGGTGTACATATTTATAAGGAACTGCTCGGATATGTGCTGAACTACATGGAGCATTTCGTGGGTGAGGCTATTCGCGTACTCCCCTTTTGAGGTGGTCCAACCTATTACTACTATCGTTTTTCTGGTATCTATGTTGGAATAGGTGATTCCTTTGTTGGGCTGACCTTCGAGTACGAGATTACAGGCATCTTCGAGAGGAATGCCGGCGCATCCCAAATCCCGAAGATGCCTTCTTACCTTCATGGCATCCTTTGAGTGGACATCGTACATTACATGTACCGTCCAGTCATACCTTTCCAAGTAAATCTCCTGCTCAGTCAAAACTATAAACTTTAAACTATCAACTATAAACTACAATATCTCTTCCCAAGGAATGCCCACACCATTGAATGATGTATCTGCATAGAAACGGTTGAAGATGAAACCGTCCTGCTGATCCTCATCATCTACGTAGTCTTTGATGAACTGAGCCATCTGTTTCTCTTCCGTGATGGAGGAGCCGTAGAAATCTGCCAGACACATGTGTGCGATGTAGCAAGCATCGTATCCCACATTATTCTCTAGCACGATATTGTTCTTCTTCAAGATGTCCTCAATATCCTCCTTGCTCATCATGCGGATAGGTTTACCATTCTTCCGCATCTGCTTTACTGCCCACTCACACATCTTCTTATTGAAGTGCCAGCCATTGTAGCGAAGGTAAGCTTTCATTTCCTCTGGCTGATAATCGTAGGCATTCAAAGATTGTCTGTATTTTCTTTCCATAATCTTTCTGATATTAAAAAGGGCTTGGTAACGAAATCGGTTTCGCCACCAAACCCTATGTTAGTTAATACTCGTCGCCGTAGCTTCGATAATCACGTTCTCCACGGTCTCTGTCTTCACGTTGGCGCATGTCGTCGTACTCTTCATGCTCTCGCATACCACTTCTGCCTCCACGACCTCTGTAATCGGGCATGCGGTTGCGCTCGCCGTATCGGTCACGTCTGCCTTCACGCTTCATTTCGCCCAGACAGTTCATCGCCTTATCCAAGTAGCGCAAGCCTTTCTCCACGTTCTCATACAAGCCATCAAACTTGTCTTCTGTAATCTCAACCATTATCATAATTCTAAGATTTTTAATGTGAATAGATAGGAGATTACTTGTTTATCGCCTGTTGGAGCAATCCCATCATCTTGTCGAGCTTGCCCTCCATGCCGGACACCTTGCCTTCAAGCTTGCTGATCTTCTCAGTCTGTTCCCTCTCCTTGGCTATCTGGGGGTTGAGTTGCAATAGCATTCCCTCACAAGAATCAACGACTTTCTTGTGGTAATCTACGCTCTCCAGTATCGCCTTGGATTGTCTCAGCATCGTATCGACCTCTGCACTCATGGCTTCCTTGTTGTCGCTCACCACAAGATTCTTGTCGTTTGCTATCTGTCCGTTAGCAGGTAGCTGCTTGAAATCCACTTCCTCATCGTTCAGCTTCACCTTTACATCAACCACTGTTTCCATAGGCTGAGGCGTGAAGCCGTTGTTAAAGGTAGGGTATTTCGTCTGAGGGTTGCTAACCGAAACAACCTGACCGATCTGCAAGTTCGGGTTCTCGCCCTTATCGAGCACATAGAATAAAGAATTTGTTCTTAAACCTTGAAACATAATGTAATCTCCTATTATCTATTCTGTTTGTTAAACAATACCCGTCATTAGCTGAAGGGTGTTAGTGTCTCTCTCAAACCAGAGCTGAACAACTCCAGTTCCCGGCACATCTGCAACCGTCAATGCCTCACCATCGAATTTGGTTACGGCTTGGGTTACGCCGTTGGTCTCGAAAAGGATAGGCAGCGTACCTGTCGTTCCAGTCGGAATAGCCTGTTTAAGATTCACGAAAATCGTTCCTCTGTAGTTGGCATTCACGAAGGCGTGGTTTTTAAAGGTGAACACCACATTGACAGTATTCACCGCCACGCCTGTAGAAGCGATAGCCGCCGAACCGTTACGATTCACCCATGTAAAAGGTCTTAACCATAACATAGCAGCCTCCTTTCTTTAACCCCAAAAGCCGTTTGCAGCTGCATTGTAGCCATAAAGACCATATTGGGCTGCTACACAATTAGGAACAGCAGTAAATGGGCTGTAAGGAGTGGTTACAGTCTCTGGCAACTTGCACTTGATGCCTGCCACCTCGTTCTGTAGACCTGCCAACACCTGATTGATAGGTGCTACAGCCTGACCTACGATTTGTGAAGTCATTGCGGAAGCTTTGAAAGTACTGTTCTCTTCGCGAAGCGCATCAATCTTGTTCTGCATTTCGCGCATCTCAGCCTGCTTCTGACCGTCAACGATGGTCTGAGTGCTTTCCTTGATGGCGTTGTGCAAGTCGCAAGTCTGGCGCTGGGTTTCGTAAGCTACATTGGAGAAGCCACGCTCCTGACCTACTGCCACGTTGTTGATGGCATTCTGCAAGGCTCCAGTCTGCTGACACATCGCCAACTTGATATTGCCGTCCATGGCGGTAATGTTGTTGTTGGTCTTGCAGCAGCATTCTGCCAACTGGGTAGCGATTGCGTTGTTGCCCTGCATGATGGCAGTTAATACCTGATTAGCAGTCATGCCCATCTGGTTGCCGACACCGCAAATCTCCTTGCTTACACCGTTGATGGCAGCGATAACGTTACCGGTAGTAGTGTTGAGAGCAGTAGCGAGCGACTGAACATCGAAGCCATTGCGCTGAACAGCCTGCATGATAACAGCCGTATTGGCATCGTTATTGAGCATAACGCCACCCTGTCCGTTAGGCATCAAGCAACCGCCATTGTTTCCACCGAAGAAGTTGCCTCTACCCATGATGATGAAGAGAAGCAGGATGGCAAACAAATCATTGCCCCAACCATTACCGTTACTCTTACCGTTGCAGAGAGCAAACAAACTTGGATCTACACCCTGTCGCTGCATAAGTGCTGGGAGCATAGCGAGAATGCTATTGAAACCGCCGCCCTGGCTGGTTCCATTCTCCCCGAATACGTAAGTTTTTGATTCTGACATAATAAAATAGATTATTCGTTTCGTTCACTATTGAACTTGGTGCAAAGTTACGAAGAAGCTGAGGCTCTGCCTAACTATGCTCAAATATTATTTTTGTTAGGGTAAGATGGTGGAAATCTGAGGTTTATGGTGAGCAAGATGGTGCTCGATTATTTGGATTTTGTCTAAACTACAAAGAACGTAAGCTTTTATAGGTACAATCTATTGGATTTTTTCGTACTTTTGCAGGAAAAACGAATGAAATTATGACAGAACAAGGGACGAATATCGTGACATTGATTTGCTGCATCATTATCGGTGGTGCATTTTTGGTTTTCTTTTATATCACCAAGACAGCGAAAGAAGACTTTTTGTTGAAACACAAGAGAACGGTTGATGCTTTCCCTTCAATCATTTCTACTCTTGGTGTTCTGGGCACATTTTTAGGAATCACAATAGGATTAGCAGGTTTTGACGTGAACGACTTAACACGTAGTATTCCTATTCTTCTTGGAGGATTGAAGACTGCATTCTACACTTCGCTTGGTGGTATGTTAGGTTCCCTTATTCTACGTCATTGCTGTACAGATATAAAATTCGATAAAGAAGATGGAGGTGTCTCTTCTACTGATGCAGCTATCAGGGAACTGGGAAAAAGTGTTAGGGAAATGAGCACTACAATGGTGTCTGCAATAAAAGAAACGAGAGACATTGTTAGACAAATGGGCGATTCTCAGACTTCATTCTATACTCAGCTTCTAGAAATAGAGAAGAAGAGTGAGGAGAAGCGTACAAATGTTGACTCTACCCTATCTCGTTTAGCTCTGATTCAAGGAGAACAGATTGCCGCACAAAGAAACATGGCTTTATCTTTGGCTAGCATAGATTCTATAAACAAGAGAACAGAAGATGTTCTTGGCGAGATTGTTGACGCACAATCTGCAAACACTTCTACATTTGATGAAATGAATGATGAGCTTAAGAAGTTCAGCCAGATTTTGCGCTCAGAGGTGGATGAAATCGAGGATAAGATGGATGATACCAATAAACTGCTTACGAATAAGTTTGATGAGTTTAGCGAGTTGCTTAAGAAGAGTAATACGGAAGCTTTGGTTAACGTAATGAAGAAGGTAACAGAAGAATTCCAGAAGCAGATGAACGACCTTATCAGTAGATTAGTACAGGAGAACTTTGCTAAACTGAATGAAAGCGTTGAGAAGCTGAATACATGGCAGGAAGAAAATAAGGCTATGATTGAAAGCTTGACTAAGCAGTATCATCAGATGGAGCAAGATTTTGAGGGTACTTCATCCGTGATGCTTGACGTTTCCAACTATGCAAACCAACTTGTCGGAAATGGTGGAAAGTTGGCTCAGTTGGTTTCTGTTCTTAAAGAAGTTATGATTGACGATCAGAAGTTTATTGAAATCTCTAGAAACCTTTCTGAGTCTGCTTCGCTTGCTAAAGACGGAATAGAGAAACAGGATGCTATTACAAACAAGCTGAATGACTGGGTTCGTGGAGTACAGGTATTCAAGGATGATGTTCAGCGACTTATTAATAAGCTCGAAGAACTGAATAGTATCAGAAACTATAACGAACAGTTCTGGCAGAGCACAAAACATAGCATGGAAGAAGGCGTTGGCATCATTCAGAGCGGAAGCGAAGAGCTGAATAAGCAGATTCTGAATATTGACAAGAGCTTCTATAATAGATTGAGTGCAACCTTGTCTAGTCTTGATAATCTGATTGCATCAATGGCTGGTAAATATCTGAGATAATTATGGCAAAAAATAATATTTGGATGTCTGTTTCTGACCTTATGACCGGATTGATGGTAATATTTCTGTTCGTTGCCATTGCCTATATAAGTAAGGTGCAGGAGCATTCGGTTACATTGAAAGATTATGTGGAGGTGAAAGAGAATCTCCACGATAAACTGGTAAGCAAGTTTGAAGGAGATACAGCTAAGTGGCAAATGACCATTGGCAGCGACCTATCTATGAAGTTCAAGAATGCTTCTGTCCTTTTTCAGCAGGGTTCAGATCAGCTTTCTCCTGAGTTCAAAAAGGTTCTTGCGGACTTCTTGCCAAGGTACTTCGATATTCTCTTGAATGACAGCTTGCGGAATCATATTACAGAAATTCGTATCGAGGGACATACAGACGATTGGGGTTATCCTCAGTTGGACAAAGACCCTTATATCGCAAATGTTATTCTTTCCCAGAAGCGTGCGTTGAATGTGCTTCGTTTCTTCCGTTCTCTGCCAGAGTTTCAGAAATATACTCCAAAAGAGAAAGCGTTGCTGGAATACTGGTTTACGGCAAACGGTCTTTCATACGGCAAGGCATTGGACTCAAAGGGTGAATACATTCATGACAGCCACAACAAAATAGACTTAGCTAAGTCTAGACGTGTGGAGTTCAGAATTATTACTGATAGCGAAAAGCTTCTGGAAAATTTTGTTGGTAAAAATAAATAAGAACATTATGAATGAAAACGAATTACCAATAGTTGACTTCTCTGCTTTTCGGAAAAAGCTAGAAGAGCTTGGTGTAGCCATTGTAGACTTCTCTAAACCATACAAGAAAGTTTTATCTGAGGAGGTTTCTCTTGAAGAGATAAAGGCAGGAGAATTAAATATTACCGATCATGGAATCTTTGCCATCGACCCTGTAACAAAGTTTCCTCGCCGGGTATTTTTGTTTAAACGAGAATTTTTTATCGAATATAATGGTGAAACGAAATATCCAAAGTATCATATCTGCAAATGCGACACAATAGAGAAATACATGAACAGTTCTGGCGCCGTTCCTGAATATCGCAAAACCATGGAAGAGCCAATCCTTGTGATAGACAAAAGCGACCATAGAAAAGAAAAGAAATTAAAAGGTTTGAAACTATGCAAGAATTGTGCTCGTGTAATGGGTGATATTGATAGAAATACAACATCGACCCAGTATGTAGAAATGCTTAAGAAAATAAATGAAGCTCCATTTGCCGCAAGAAAAGACACTGAGGAAGATGTGAATGGATATGCTAGAGATTGGAATGTTCTTAGTCTTCAATTTCGAGAAAAACATAATTTTACTTGTGAGCGATGTGGTGTACAGGTTTCGCCACTTGAAAGTATGTATATGCAGGTTCACCATCGCAATGGGGATAAATTGGACAACAGAGAAAGCAACCTGGAATGTCTTTGTATTAAGTGTCATTCCGAGGTTGATGATACGCATAGACGCAATTTCAATACTCAAGCCCAGCAAGGTATCATCCAAGAGTTTTTACTAAAATATGGATGCGAAAGATTCAAGGGTAAAAGTGGGGAGCTGTTCTAGCTCCCCATTCTTTATTATAAAGTCAGCGACTTAGAGTTCTTACAACTAATAAATTATTAAATTGGTGCAATAATTGAATTTGTTTATCGTTATTAAATAGTAATTATACATAATAAGAATAATAATGAAGAAGATGTTTACAAAATTCGGGGGGGGCAAAATAGCCCTGTTGTTTATGCTAGTTTTGTTACTGGCATCTAATGTTTATGTTTGCAAGAAAAGTGGTTATTGGAAACGCATTTTGGCAAAGATGCACATTAGAGAGTTAAAGAAAGAGGATGCTCCAGACTATTGGGCAGTTCGTGGATGGACAACCTGCTTGGAGAAAATGCGAACAAAGTGTGATATATGCTTCTTTGGTCATTCTCAAATAGAAATGTCAGATTTTCAAAAGGATTTTCCTAAGAAAAAGATAATTGAACTTGGTTATCCTGGAGATGATATTGATGGTATGATAAAAAGGGCAAAACAAGTAACGTACGTCCATCCAAACAAAATATTCTTATTAGCAGGAACGAATAGCCTTTATTATGCAAAAGAGAATTTTGAATTGAAATACAAACAATTAATAAACTTAATAAGAAAGGAAAATCCAAAAGCACAATTGTATATATTAAGTATCTTGCCACAGCGTGATGGGAAATTGGGAAAATCAAGTCTCAATTCAGTAATAGAGGAAAGAAACCTGTTTATTAAATCCTTTTGTAAAAATGAGGATATTATCTTTATTGATATTTTCAGCTTGTATACGGATGAAAATGGTGAACTAAAGAAAGAATTCACTTTTGATGGAGTTCATTTGAAAGAAGAATGTTATAATAAAATCAGCAATGTTATAAGAAAATATATATAGAAAGAGGGTGTGTCAAAAGTCCAAGACACACCCTCTTTGCTTATTCCATAGACTTAGCTATAGTGTATTTTATCCAAGAATACAAACAGTAGCCCCAGTTCATGTGCCCATAGGCATTCATGTGTGTAGAGGCATGCCATCCATAATGTTCAAAATAATTATTGTTTTGCATCATGTTATACTCTGCGTCAGGGAGGTTTGCGTTTCTCTTTGATACCCCCTCTGCGGTAGGAGTTACATAGAAAAATGGAAGGACATACACGTTCTTAGACTCGTAAACAGATGTAGCAAATTCTCCTTGTATATCTTTCATAACCTTATATTGTTGCTCGTGTCTGCTGCCTTGGTGGTTTTTTGTATCATTCCATAGAGTGCATTCCTCGCTGCAACTAGGGTGTAATGAAGGAAAATAAGTTCCTGCACTATCAGGAATGCCTATTCCAATGATGATATTTGGGAACTCTTTTTGAATAATACTTATTATTTCCTTGTATTGTTCTACAGTAGCACCATCATTCATTCCCAATGCAAGCAGTACATGAGTAGGCTTGCATACATCAATATTATTTAGCAAATCCTGTGATGTAATCAAGGTTCCTAAATTATATTCCTTTCCGTCTTGACCTGTAACTTGTGTACTTCCTGACTTAAAAGGTAATCTGTTTCCATCATCATCAAGAGTTCTGTATTTGTCAAGCCATGCTTTCAAACTCCATTTACCGTTTTCGTCTGTAAACTCTTGTACTTTACCGTTTAGGTGAGAAGCTATTGATATTCCTCTAATTCCTTCATGATGAGTCTTGCATGTATAATCTCTATCCTTATAATTAAATGTGTTACTTTTTACATAATGTCCAAGGAAAGTAATCTTATATCCTTCCTCTCCGTTATCTATTGAATCTTTCATAAAAAGTTGGTTACATACCAAATGGTAAACATGATTTGATAAATAGTTGTCATTTGGCATAGTTGCTTGCTCACCATAAGTAATACTGTCTCCAATACATAATATCTTTGGATGGGCTTCCTTGGTTATGCTGTTTAATGTGGAACGGTGAAGAATTGATATTACCTGAGAGGTTATGGAATTTCCTTCAATTTGGACAATCTTATCCTCTTCGTTTATGTTTTTTCCATTATTAAATACAACTTTAGGTGTATTCTCGTTAGAATCAGAAACATACATTGGAGCAGTAAAGACAATACGGTCTTTTGCATCTCTAAAATGTATATCTAATTCTTGGTCTATCCCGCTCAAACAATGGTCTAAGTATAATGCTTGCGAGTAGTTTCTATTTCTACCACCATTACTAACAGAATTTGTAGAATCATTACACACATCATACATGACAAGTGGAGTCAATATTTCACCGAGATACAAATTCTTTGTTCTTGATTTTTTTGACTCTTCTGGAAAATCTGTTTTAGTGTGCAGAATTGCTAATGGTGTAAATCCATTATTCAGTTTTGTAGTTCCACTGCAAATTCTTAGGTATTTAGCATTGTCTTCAATATTCTTAGTTCCGTTAAGAATTTCTCCATTGCTTGCTGAAATTAATTTAGAGATAATGTTGAAAGAGGAATCATAAACAATAAGACTAGCTACAGACGTGTGACCTAAAAGATTGTATTCCAAAACATCTCCTCCAAATACTTCTAAGATTGGAGAATATCCCCAGTTAGTATCTGTTCTGGTAGAAGACACACCATTGACGTTAATAAAACCAATATTTCTGGAAATTTCATCTGTAATGTCTATTGATACATAGTCAACTTTTTCTTTTGTTTGTTCAATTTCCTTATCTAAACCTCCTTTGAAATTATAAAAACTCTTACATGTAAGAATGTTTTCTGTACTATTAATGGCATAAGTTATCTTTAGAGACTTGCAATTAGCATCAATATCTAAATATGTACCTTTAGTATTGTGCTCTAATGCCTTATATGTACCATCTTTGTAAACAACCCATGAGAACTGTTGTGATTCTCCCCATTTACAAATCAGTCTAAATCCAATATATGCAGATAAATCAAGTTCTGTACACTTAAAGTTTGAAGAATATACACTCTCTTCTATTGTTTTCCAATAACCAAAAGTGAAATTTAAGGTGTCCCATATTTCCAAGTCTTCTATGGTTAGCTCACCCATAAACTTATTGCTAATAATATCTAGTAGCTTATTGTTTTTTTGCGTGTCATTTTTTATAGCTTCTATATGAGATATTATATTGTTAGTTAAAATCGTGCAAAACACCTGTTTAAAACTTCCTTTACTTGAAAGTGTAAATGTTATGTATGCAGTTTTTTCTGGTGTCGTGACAGAAGATAAAAAGACATTGCTGTCTTTATTTATACCACTTATAAATTTTTTGTCTTTATCGAAAAACACTACACTTAAAAGATTCTTATTAGATACGAGACGAAAGATATATGATTGATTTGGCAAACAAGGTATATAATCAGAGGTTTTCCAATTACCTTTATTATTATCGAAAATTCCATTAATACCATAAAAACCATCTATAGTAGCTTGCGAGGTAATATCCTCGAAATATATCTTGTCTATATCACCCAAATCTTTTATATTTGCAGATAAGTCGCTGAGTTTAGTGCTTACTGCTTTCTGAGACATCACCTTATCCTCTGATTCGCCAGTTTCTTGGGTAATATTCTCCTTGTTGAACTTCTTATCAAGTTCTGTAGCTACCTCTGACTTCTCTGCCTTAGCACCAATAGTAGCGTCTTGCTCTTGGTTCTTTGCAGCAAGTTCATCAATAGCCCCTTGGGCAGTGATTGCAGTCATTCCACTAGTTTCGTTGTTATAAGAGACAGCATTGGCAGTAGATGCTCCACCAGAGACGGTGATGTCTTTGATGGCATCTTCCAACTGATGTGTCTTGTCACCTATCTGCTGCAAGTTTTCTTGGTCTCCATCAAGAAACACTTGCTTAGCAGAGGCAATCTTACCCTTCTTGGTCTTGGCTAGAAGCTCGTCTGTTAAATTTATACTCATATTTTATTATCATTAAACGTTTATGATATTACTAAATTCCATGTAGCTGCGGTGAGAGGATTGGCTGTTCTGTATGCCTTGAAACTGCCTAGACTATTGGTGATAGTCTGAGGAGCAGCAAGGGTTACATCGAATCCTGCACTGGTTACACGGGAGATTGAGAGATAGCTAGGTACTACAAGCCAGATGTAATCATTATCCTTGGTAGTTATCTGTGGATTGAATGATACTCCGGTGGAAGATACCTTGTTGAGGGTATTGAGGATTTCAGTGGTTATGGTGGCTGCTGGGTTTCCTCCGAAGTAGCAGAGGTAACGAGTCTGTGATGTACTCTTGCCAGTTCTGCCTTTCTTCTCGACGGAAAACTTGAAGATTTCTCTTGCTCCTTCGATTGCATCTGACAATGTTCCACCAGATGAAGGGGTATTTGTCAAGACCTTGAACAACCCATCGTTTGCTTGTTTAGAAATCTGTAATGTATCAGGCATAAATGGTTTGCCCTCGCTGCTTACAGAATACTTTACTTCTGTCTGCATAGTACCTACATTCGGTGTGATGGTAAAGCCCAAGATGATAGGATAAACTGTATCGTTCAGCTTGGCTAGATTCTCATCAACGTCCTGAATCATTTCTACTAGATTATCTGGAAGACCAGTAGCAGACTCGATTGCCTTGCGAAGCTCTGGGTCGAACTTGTCTAACTTCATTGTTCCGTCTGCTAACTTGTCGTTTGTAACAGAACCATTTTCAATTTTCTCTGTAGATACGGAATCTTTTGCCAGTTTAGAATTAACGATGCTTCCATCCTTCACCTGCGAAGTATCTACGGCACCATCGGAAAGTTTGTCTTTGGTGATAGACTTTCTTGCTACCTTTTCTGTGGTTACAGACTCGTTGGCGAAATGCTTGGTTTCCAAGGATGCCTCACGAACTACTCTGCCATCTACAGACTGGTCGCCAAGCTTTGGATTGGTGATAGCCTTCTCCTCCACCTTCTCCGTGGTTACGGCTCGGTCGTTCAGTTTCTCGGTGATGATAGCCTTGTTTTTGACCTTATCGTAGGTGACTGCCTCGGGGGAAAGCTTGGAGTTGTCTACTGACTGGTCGGCGATTTTCTCCTTGGTTACATTCTGATCAGCAATCTTTGAAGTTGATACGGCTCCATCGGCAAGCTTGCTTGTTGTAACGTTCTCGTCTGCTATCTTTTCTGTCTTGATGGCTCCATCTGGAAGTTTTTCTGTGCTTACCGCACCTTCTGCCAACTTCTCGGTCGTAACATTGCCGTCACGAATTTTGTCTTTCGTGATGGCTTGGTCGTTGATGTCGTCTGTTTTCATCATCGGCACCATACTACCTATTTTTGTATCGTCTCTAAATGTAGGCATATTTGATTTCTTTTGGTTCTGATGAAGTGAATATTTGAATTTTAACGGTGTCTGGAATGACACGCATACGAATATGGAACTCATCGGTGTTCTTGTGGGCACGGATGGGGACGCGAGGCTTCTTGCCATCGCCCTTGTCTTGCCGAATCACAATTTTGCCCGGACGTTTCAGCGTAATCATCAAGTAGATGTCACGATGCAGGGTAATCTCGGGGGAAATCCATGCAAGTTCTTCTTCGCTATAATTCGTAGATACGTACTCCATTTTACTCAGTTAATAATTAACAGTTAATAATTGATAGCTTCCTGTCAGCTACTTGGTATTAACGCCTAGCTGCTGCAAGGCTATCGTGTACATCTGATTTGCCTTGGTATCATCGTAGGCAGAGAGGAGGAGGAAGGCGATGTAGTAGATGAAGGCATTCGACAATTTGTCTGGAATGGCAACATCTGTTGATGATGCTGTGTTTACATTCTTAGGAACGCCAACGAAGGAAATGACGGCTTTTTCTGGTATTGGCTGCAAGAGGATGCGGATAGGATTCTCTCGCATGATGGTTGCCAGAGGACGGTCTTCGGTTCCCTTTGCTGTATCATCGAACATCATAAGAGCCTCATCGTCGGTATCTTCTACTGGCGTTACTGCCTTGAACCATCCTTTGCCACGAACTCGGGAGATATTGATAACCTCGGTATCGCTAGGCATCGTAATTGCTCCAATGCCTCTTGTATCGTCGAAACTTTCTACATTAATGGTAGATGAGGTTGTTGCGTCTACCTTCTTGGAGTCGGATAAGACAGGAGAAGATGCAGCAGTAATGGCGATCCAATGCAGCGCATCGTTTATCTTCGACTTGATGATGTTGTCCATATACAAATCATCCTTCTCATCGGCAATTTCCGATGTATTATTGGATTCCTCGTCTATGCACCAACGTACTGCCTTTATGATTTCCTCTATACTCATTTACACCTTATTATATTATGGCTTGTGATTTGGGAAAACAAAGTTGTGTTTTGTTGCCCATTCCAAAGCACTAGCTAAAGTCTTGAACTGTCGGGAACCCTCACGCTTGTCTTCCTCGTTAACGAAAGCAATCAGGTCTTCGTCTGAAACTACAGAAGCGACCTCAATAGGTCCCTTTTTGGTTTCTTCGGCAGGCTTTGCTGCCAGTTCTTCTGCCTTCTTCATCTTATCCTCTAAAGTTTCCTCAGAGCGAATGAGTTTGACTAGACCCTGTTTGAAGAGTTCGCTGTTTTCGAGCAAAGTCTGAGCGTACTCATTCTTCAAGATAAGTTCCGGCATCTGTTTGGTAACTACGTTGCCTCGCTCGAAGTTGTATCGGACTGTTACGCCATTCTTGCCTTGAAGGATATGACTCACAGAGTTTCTATTTGAAATATATCTATATACCTTAATCATATTTGCTAATTATTTATTTAGAATAACAGGTGACCGGCACGAAGCCAGCCACTTGTTATTCGGTGTATTACACTAGGCTGCAATAAGCTGACCCGAGAAGAGTTCCCATTTACCGCCCTTGTAGATGTAAACATTCTCCTTCTCGTACTTGGTTGTACCACTACCACCAGAATTTGGAGCCTCATAATCGGCAGTCAGGGCAACAATCATACCATCATGAGGAGTCTCAGGCAACCTGCTCATGGAGATAATGTTGTTGATAACACCAGAAGCACCAAGGGTAGAAATCTTATTCTCTGGACCAACCAGAATGCTGTTGTAACCACGAAGAGCAACACAATCAGCCTCCCAGTGCATGTAACGCTTAGCCAGACGTGGATCGTAAGCATCCTTTGACAAGTCGTTGGTACGCTCCTTGCTCTTCTCCTTGACGTAGTGACGAGCACCCTTGAAGTCTGCACCAATCATGCAGTCTTCCAAATCCATGTAGTCGAGCGTGCTATCCCAAGCGAAGTTGAGAGTACCATAGCTACACTTGAACTGGTTGAAGGTGATGTCGAACTCCTTAACTGTAGAGAACATGACATCGCGACCCTTAGGAAGTTCAATCTTCATGAGTCGCTCGACAGCGTTCTTACCACAGAAGAGATACATAGTATCAGACTCGGCGAAGTCGGTGAACATCAGTTTAGCGATAGCGATAAGGTCAGCGAAGGTATAGGTGTCGCCGATACCATAAGAGTTGGTGAGCTGGTTAATGATACCCTCAGCAGAGTAAGCATATTCCTGAGCACCGTCCTTGGTCTCCATGAGGAACTTCAACTTTGTGCCATAGAGGTAACTGCGCTCCTGACGAAGCAAGAACTTGGTGAGAGCATCTTCCTTCATGTCGGCAACGGTATGAGGCGCCTTCTTCTTGATCTTCTCGAACTCATCGGTGAAGATGATAGAGAATGCACGCTTCTGCAAGTAAACCTCTTCTGAGCGAGGCTGATAGTTCTCAGGTGGAACGTTCATCTGACTCTCGGAGAGGATGGTGGAAGCACAGAGAATACGGCTGTTAGCTGGGATAGCTGGGCAGCCCATAGAGTCGAGGGTTTCACCAATAGTGCCTTCTGTCTCAGCCGGACCATTAAGCGCCTGCAAAGTAACCTCATCCTTCGTCTTCTCAACAACCAAGAGATTCAAGCGACCGCTAACCTTGGTCTTAGAGCCACGCTCGTAACCGGCAACAGAAGGAACGATAACTGTACTACCATTGTAGAGAGGAAGCAGAGAACCCGAGAAGTTAGCCTTGGTAAGCTTGATAGTGCCACCTGCTGCGACAGCTTCAATCTGCTTAGTAACAACACCATCGAGGGTATCACCACCGACACGGGCATGCTTTTTCTCATAGCCGTTGCAAGGCACACTCTTGGTAATCTTACGGATAATCTGGAGCAAAGGAGTGCGGAAAGGACGATATTTCTCTACCTCACTATCCCAATCCTCCTCGGCAAGACCACCCTTGCGAATCTGGGTTGCAGAAGCCTGCGTACCTGTCAAGTCCTGACCTTCTACCTTACCGCCTGGAGCCAACCGGTCTGACTTATCAGGATCAACAGGCTCAGTTGCCGCATCAGTCTTGGTTGAAGGTTCGTGACCCTCATCGCCAATCTGAGTAGTTGGCTCTGCGGTATCAGCCATAGCAAGAACGCCGCCGCCAGTAACCACGGCAAGAAGCATCAGAATCATCTTCATGATAAACTGACCGCTCATAAAATTCTTAAAACAATCTTTCTTCATTTTATACATATATTTATGGATTAATATTAATAAGTGATACCTTCGAAGAATCCGCTCTTTGGTTTCTTCTCTTTTTTTGCCGGCTTATTTCCAGCGCCCGAGCTAGAAAGAGAAGGAGGAATACCCTCGTTTGCGGAAGAGCGAACCTTATTCTGAATCTTCTCGTTTCGGGCTTGCATAGCCGCCTCGTCGCGCGCCGAACTGATGTCGGAATCGTAGTTGTTGGCATTGTGGAGCATCTTCCAAATATCATCTGAAATATCGCCACTCTCTACCTTGTCGTGAATCTCGTAAATCTGAGTCCACATGTCCTGTGCATCATCTGGATAGAGCTTCATCAGGCGTTCAAGCGACTTGCGCATGTTGGCAGTAACCTTCTCGGTAGCCTCGTTCTGTTCTGCCACGTCCTCATTGTGCTTGGCGAGAATCTCAGCGAGTTTCTTGCCGCCTTCGGGATCATCAAGCAACGTCTTTACGTCAATACCCAAGCGAGCCATCGCATCAAACGGATTGTCGTCCGGATTCTTCTCCATATCCATCGCCAGAGCAGCAAGCCATTTGTGCTTATCGAACACCTTAGACAACGCCTTACCGCTTTCCTCGTACTGTCCGAGCAAATCATCATCATCATTCATGGCACCATAACGTGCTTCCTTGTCTTCGAAGTCGATGTCAGCATGGCGTTTCTTGAACCGGTCAGAGAAAGCCTTGCGATTAGGGCGGTCCTCTACAGGAGCTTCATCTGTAGCAGCCTCAGCAGGTGGAGCCTGTTGTGCGCCACCTTCCTCATTCATCTGTGCTAATTCTTCTTTTGTCATATCTCTATAATACTGTTTGAAACTTTTCGGCAAAAATGCAAATAAATTGAAGAAGTTTTGCCGTGTTCCAACCTTGCGCTTGGTGGTTGGTTGGAGCACGGCAAAGAAAGCCATGTTTTTGCCTATTTTTGCGCCTATAATTAATAATGTATAAGAAAATGGTAAAGGCAAGAATACTGACACTTAGCAAAGTGATGCCTCAACATAACAAGTATGACTCGGTTAAGGCTCGCAAGCGAAGACAAGAACACGGCAAGGACGAGGAGTTACTCAGCCGATGCAGAAACGCCTGGAATAACCTGAGTGGTGTGCGAGAAACGAGGGCGAGAACGATGCGCTACTGTATGGGCGACCAATGGAGCGACACTATCAGAGTGTACCATCATGGCTACTGGGAAGAAATGACGGAGCGCACCTATATGGAGAAACGCAACCAGACACCTATGAGCAACAACATCATGGTGAGCATTCTGGAATCTATTGCCGGTCTTTATGCCAAGCAGGGAACGGAACCGGTCTGCTTTGCAAGGGATAGCGACTCCCGACAACTGAGCGACATGATGAGTGCTACGATGCAATGCAACTGGCAGACAACGTACATGCAAGATGTGCTGAACCACGCTATTAAGGACTATCTTATGGGCGGTCAGATGTTTGTCAGGGAGAGTTGGGAGGCGAAGGAACTTGAAATGCCCGACTCTTGGACGGATGCGATGGAACCCGACCACATGTTTTTTGAATGCGGCAGCGATCCACGGCACAATGACGTGAGTCTTATCGGTGTGCTGCATGACGTGAGCCGAGAAGACTTGTATCAGAAGTTTGCCAAAAAGGAATATGGGCTTACAGAAGATGATCTGAATGCTATCTTTGACATTTATCCTTCGGACGATAACAGCTACGGCTATGAGTTTAACGAAGAAAAGGCGTTGGAGAATCTCTGTTTCGACCATAGCAACAAGGGAAGACATTACTCTAGAGTGATTGAGGTGTGGACCACGGAAACCAAGCCAAGACTGCAATGCTTTGACCCGATTGCTACCACAGGAACCGGTGCTTACTTCCGCATAGACTTGGATGATACTGCGATGATACAGAAGCTGCGCAACGATAATATGAAGCGCAAGCAGCAGTATGACGAAATGGGTATAGCGGAAGAAGACAGAGCCTACATTACCAGCGAAGAGATTGCAGATAAGTACTGGTATTATACCTATATGGCACCAGACGGAACTATCCTCTGCCAGGGCGAAACTCCATACGACTACAAAAGCCATCCTTTCACGATGAAACTCTATCCGTATATCAATGGAGAGATTCATCCGTTCCTTGCCAACATCATAGACCAGCAGCGATACATCAACCGACTGATTGTGATGAACGACATGGCCATCAGAAGCAGTTTCAAGGGATTCAAGATGATTCCTATAAATGTGCTTAACGGCAGAACGCCAGAGCAGTTTATGGAAGAGGCGGTAGAGTATGACGGATGGATATTCTACAAGCCATCGGTGAAGACACCAAATGCGAAGCCAGAGATTATTACATCGAATGCAGTGAATATCGGTACGAATGAACTCTTGCAGATAGAGCTAAACCTGATTCGAGAGGTTACCAACGTGAGCGGTGCCTTGCAGGGTAAGACTCCATCGGCAGGAACATCGGCAGCCAGATATGCACAGGAAAGCCAGAATGCAACCACGTCTCTGTATACCATCCTTGCCGACATGGACGTGTTTACGGAGAAGCTGGCAACCAAGAAGTGCATGACTATCCAACAGTACTACGAAGACGGAAGGAAGGTTTACGACCGGAACTTCAATGCAGTTTACAAGTACGACCGACTTTCGGCAAGAGATATTCATTTCAAGATCAGTATCAAGAATGCGGCAGCTACGGCAGCCTTCAACACGATGCAGAACGATACGCTTGACAAGCTTCTTG
>ERZ1034973.281-NODE-281-length-36904-cov-22.744634_pt1 | contig 36904 bp, 62 predicted proteins | sample MGYA00520686_ERZ1034973 | MGnify/ENA primary metagenome ERZ1034973 (study PRJEB33766, sample SAMN09781775) | gut metagenome | biome: gut microbiome | host: Homo sapiens | place: Madagascar | study: EMG produced TPA metagenomics assembly of the PRJNA485056 data...
TCGCCGGAGACCCAGGCATTGCCGGAGACCTTGGCATTGCCGGAGACCCAGGCATTGCCGGAGACCTTGGCATTGCCGGAGACCCAGGCATCGCCGTAGACCCTGGCATTGCCGGAGACCTTGGCATTGCCGGAGACCCAGGCATCGCCGGAGACCCAGGCATTGCCGGAGACCTTGGCATTGCCGGAGACCCAGGCATCGCCGTAGACCCAGGCATTGCCGGAGACCTTGGCATTGCCGGAGACCCAGGCATCGCCGTTCTGATCTAGGTTGGCTTCTTTCTCTACCCAGCCTCCAGTCTCACCGACTTCAACTCCAGTAAAGGCCACTAGTGACTTTACACGGTGCAGGGTGATTGGGCCAATTTTCAATGTTTCATCGGTTAATTCGTACTTTTTCATTCCACATTTCCTTTCTTTTCTGCCCGTTTCCGTTCCCGATACCGGGCATCCAGTCGTTTCGCATTTTGGCGGTAACACTCCCAGGAGCAGTAGGTTTTTCGTAAATTCGGCCCTACATCCTTGCCACAGACGGGGCATAGGCGGGGGTTTTCATCGGTACGGTGCCGGCTCTTGCGGCGCTTGTCCTCGGCCTCGCACTTGGGGGAGCAGAGGAACCGGCGGGGCGGGAAGACGTTGCCGCCGCAGATGCGGCATTTAGGCAGCTCCACATGCTTTTCGTAGTCCAGCAGGGCGGCGGCGAAGCGGTCCCGGCGGGGAGTATGGGGCAGGGTGCCACGCTCCTTGCGGGCTATGTAGTCGCCGTAGTGGAGGCCAAGGGACGTGGCCTCGGTGGCATCGATGCAGGATTCACAACGGCCTGAGCGGTCCAGCGGACTTTCCACGTGGCAGATTTTACAGCGGGCCATTCGTATCACCTCCAAACATGCGGCGGATGGCGGCGGTCTCGTCGGCATCCAGGGGCCTTGTTCCTTGATTCCAGGTATGTTTTTCCGCCTCCGGCAATTCATCTTCCCATCGGCATTGATTCAGCCAGGTTGCCGGATTCGGAATGTATTGGCCGCCGTCCTTACTCCATTGGCTGCTGCACTTCTGGCGCTCAATCGCCGCCACAAGTGTTTCGACAGGAACCTTGACCTTGTCGAAAGCTTTCCTAGCAGGCTGTTTGCCAACTTTCGTCGGGTAGGCAGACCAAAAAATTTCAAACTCTGCGTCTGACCGTTTCGCCCCCTTGGGGGCTATAGGGGTATTATTATTGGTTTTGTATTTGGTTTCGGTTTTGGTTTGGCTTTTTTTGCTTTCTGAAAAAACCATTTGGTTTTTTTGCTTTTCGCTGCTTTCTGAAAAAACCATTTGGTTTTCTGGAATTTCTCTAGGGGAATCGGACTTTTTCGGCCTTCCGCCCTTTTTGCCGTTTTCCGAAAGCGCCGCGCATTTCGCGTCATAATTGCCGTTGTATCGGTTGATTGTGTTTTTGCAGCGCTTCCAAAAAAGGCGTTCCGTTCCGGTCAATTCTGGTTCGGTCCCGTCTATGGAATATGCTTGCATGGCTCTGATAAGCCGTCCATATTCCTCGTCTGTCAGGCCGTCCAGCTCGTCCAGGAACTCGAATGGAATTGGGGTATAATCTCTTGCCATCCATTCAAACCTCCTGTATTTGAATTCCATACCGTTCAAGCATCAATTTCCGCTTGATAATGTACACGTCCGTCCTGTAGCCCTTGGCATCCTCCACGACGGTCTCACCGTCCTTGACGTATACAAAATCGGCAATGTAAGCACATTCCTTTTCCAGGAGCTTCCCGGGCTTTCTGCACCCCTTGTTCGGGCCGCTTTTATAGACCTCAAAGCTTGGTTCCCGTTGCGGTGGTATCAGCTGGTATTTCACTTGCAGCCGTAAATCAGAGATTTTTCCGGCCTGTTCCAGGAGCCGAAGCTCCTGGAATCGTCTGGCCTCTTTCCGGCTGTCAAAGGTTATTCCGGAAACCGTTTGTTTCCGGCTGCCGTATTTGCTCCGCATGGCTTAAAATGGGAGCTGAGCGTCATCGTCTTCCAGCATTACGAAGTCGGGGACCGGGGCGACGTTATAGCCTCCATAGTCGGGGGCAGGGGCCTGTCCGTACGGGCTGGGGGCGGTTTCCCGGCCCTTCAAAGGCTTGTCCTTCGGAAGCTTAAATGTTGCGTCGGCAATGCTGTCTACGCTGATTGCCCGGAAGGGGCGTACGGCCCACCCGTGTTTCCCGTTGTACTCCCATTCCTCATTCCGCATAAGGATTCCGATTTCCTTCCCGGCAAGGCTCTTTTCTTCCCAGTTCCAGGTGTAGCCTCGGTTGGATTCTTCCACAGCGGTGGTAAGCCCTTTCAGAAGGGATTTTGCCCACTCGTCCTTGTCGCTCCCGTCATTCTTCGGCAAAAACTGCCGCAGCACGCCTTTCCACTTCTTGTCATCCCGGGGGTTGTTGTCGAAATCGTCCTGATAATATCCGGCCCATTCGCCGGTGGAGATATCAAAGACAATACACAGCTGGTCTCCGTAGTCGGTCTGACGCACAACGGCCTGCTTGATGGTGCATACGTAGGCACCCAAGGGCAGCTTTTGGAAATCGCTGAACGCTCTGACGTTCTCCCAATTGTTCGGTTTCTGAATCATTTTTTCTCATTTCCTTTCTTATTCCAGCCGTAATAATCACGGATTGTCTGGTCAACTTTTTTCAGGTCATTGTCAATTTCCGGCGGAAACATTTCCATCGGAGACTTGCACGTGGTCAGCCCGTCGGACTGGGTTTGGAAAATATGCTTCTTTCCATCCGTCCAGCACAGCAGGACGATGGAGAAAAGCCCTTCCACGGTCAGCTGATTGTCCAGCATCTTGCCCAGGGTCTTGGCCCGTATCTTGCCGGTGTTTCCGTCCTGGTCCGTGTGATGCAGGAAGTAGACAATTACGTCCGCCGGTGTCTGCTGAATCACGAACTGGACCAAGTTGTAAAAATGCAGGGCCATGTCGGTATATTTGCCGTAGCCCGTTTCCTTGGCCTTGGCAAACGCCTCAAAGCACATAAGGTATTGGCTGTCGTCGATTACAAAAGCCTTTTTGGGACTACCTTTGATGGCCGCACAAATTTTGTTGTAGTCAGCGGAGTTGAATACCGGAAGCTTTTTCCGGAATGGGAGCGGCTTCCCGGCGACGTTGATAATGCTTACGTCGTTCGGCTCAAAGTTCCGCATGCTGGCGCTTTTGCCGCTGCCAGATTCGCCTAAAATAAGTACCGGAACACCCATTATTGCTGTCCCTCCTTGTCTATCTCAATCAACCCTATGGCCTCGGGCCGGTGTACTCTTGCGTCCATGTAGATTTCTTCATCCATGGCAATCACCGAATTCTCAGGCTATCGCCCCGGTCGCCCAGGACGGCGAATGGCAGTTCATTTCCGGCTTCCAGGTACTCCCGGATGCGCTTCGTGTCGGGCTCGCCCGGTTTCAGCCATTCGGTGGGAACTACGTCCGTCAGGTCCACAGGCTTGGCCCCGCCGTTTTTCTGGATTGCGAATGAGAATAGCGGTGTTTTGAATTTTGTCCGCCCTGTGGCCTTCATGCTGTCGTACAGTTTGGATTTCATCCAGTCTTTCCGTTTGGAAATGGATGCCTTGCGGTTTTGCAGCCGCTTGATTTCCTCGTCAATCTGGCTTGCGTCGCCCTCCATGCTCTTGATGATTTTGGCGTAGCCATCGGCTTTGGAATCCATGTCCGCCTCAATCATTTCCAGCGTGTCGTAGACAGCCTCCTCCGGGACATCCGGGTCAAGCAGCATTTCGAACACGTTCTGCCACTCCTGGTTCATTTCGTACAGGCTTAACATTCTTGACATTTCCTTTCTTTTCGGCTATAATAGCCGTGATTTCAATATTTCTTATTTCCTTTCTGCCCTTGCCGCTCCCGGTGTCACAACCGGGGGCGGCATTTTTACATAAGGTCCGCAGCCGGAACGCCCAGAACCGCGGCGATTCGCTTTAGCAGGGGAACGGAGGGAACTTTAACCCCGTGCTCCACCTGGTTAATCATCTGACAGGTGACATACACCCTATCTGCAAGCTCGGTCTGGGTAAGCCCCATGCCTTCCCGCAGCTCCGCAAGCCGCCTGTAATTGATACTGTCCATTTGCTCACCCCCAATAATTCATATCGTCAACCCCATGCGCCGCTGCCGAACTGACCAGCTCGCCTTTGCAGCTGTCACAGATGGTCAATTCCAGGCCGTCCACATCCAGGGTATATTTGATGTCGCCCACCCGGATAAGGCCGCCGCAGCTGTCGCATTTGATGGCCCCCCGGTCTGCTTTCGCCTGTCGCTGGTCTTCCAGCGCCCAAGGCTCGGTATAGTTGCTCATTTCTTGGCCCTCCTCAGATTGACCGTGCGATTTCCGCCGCCGCTCCGGCCAGTGCCACGCTGGCGGTCATTGCCGCATACCCGGCGGGGATTACTCCGGCACCGCTCAGCAGGGCGGCGGTCCCGGCAACCATCGCCGTTCCCGTCGCTACAATCACGCTCTCCCGGCTGGGCACTCTGGCCGCCGGTGCCGCCGTAGGGCGGCGGTTGGCTCTACAGGCCATGGCTACGGCCTGGTCCATTTCCATCTCATACCGCCGGTCCGATTGCCGCCGGTTGATTCTTGATTTCAAAGCCTGGATTTCCTCCGGTGTCGCTTCCTTGATGCTCATTTCCAATCCGTTCCTTTCTGTGTTGCCGGGGGTAGCCCGTCCCGGCTCGGGGCCGTCTGTTCCGTGCTGCCAAAAACAAGATTAGGAGGTTCGGCGGCCATGCCTCAAAACCGCCGTGGTGGGCAACTGGGAATCGAACCCAGCGCATCGAATGCGGCTACCAGTTTCGCCCATGTTGCCGGTCTTTCCCGGCTGTCAAGCGCTGTTTTCCCTGACGAACCCCCGGATATCCTTTTCAGAGTATCCGATGAACAGAAGCACGGTTTTGATATCCGGCTTCAGCAGCTCCACGAATTTCCGCATGGTCTGCACCTGCATGGATTCGGGCCGCTTGCGGTATCTGCCAATGCTGGGCTGTGAGATGCCCAGCGTGTCGGCCAGCTTTACGTCGCTTCGGTATCCGCATATAAGACTTTTCTGGTCAAGCTCTTTGGAAAAGCTCACCTTTGCCCGTTCCGCATCCTCAGCAGCGTATTGTTCTGCCAGCTGCCGTATTCTCGGCATTCTCTCCAGCTCCTTTCTGCTTGTTCTTGCAATCCTCTTTCCAATGCGGTAAAATTCCAGCTAGGAAAGGGGGTGAGAAAATGGGAAACAGAATTGTTTCAACTGACGAAGTGAAAGAACTCGCTTTGCTTTGGCTTCGCAGTCAGGACTTGTCCGGTGTGTCGCCGGAGGAACTACTGGATATGTGCAGCGACGCATACCAGAAGATAAGCGACCACAAGCGTCAGCAAGCACAAGCAAGAGTAAACCGCTTGACCCTGCCAGTAGCTACATCCTGTAAGGCGGTGTAGATGCGACACAAAGCTTCCGTGTGCTCGACCTCGTTATATCCCTGGCCGTTCTCCGCTAGTAGCTGCAACTGCTGGCGGAGAATTTCGTCTTCCGGCCTCTTGGCAAATTTCAGTTTCATGTTATCCTTTCTTTCCTTTCCTTGCCCTGCCTCATCAGCACCGGGCGGGCGGTCCCGGCGGACGGCCCGGAGGCCGTTTCGGCTTATTTTTCAATGGGAAACCATTCCCCGTTTTCATCGTAGTAACCGAATTCATAGCCATCTTCGAGGTACATGATGTTATAGAACTCGTTCGCAGGGGCCAGATTCTTCAAACAAACCATCATACCGTTTAGCTCATGTCTGAACCGCTCCATTGTTTCGGTGCCTGCTTTATTTCTCACGGTGTTCATAACCGCAACCTTGTTTCTGATAACCTTAATAATGATTTCTTGTGCGCTCATTTCAAATTTCCTTTCGAATCCCTTGAAAATCTTGGGTTTGTGTGCTATATTGTAGGTAGCTCTTAACTACAGTTACATTATAGCTTACCTAGCTTACTTTGTCAAGCGTTTTTTTGAAAAATAGTTTACTTTGTTTTGAAGTGAGGCTGCAAATGTTTTACAATATTTTTTTAAAGCTATGCAATGATAAGGGAATAAGCCCTTCGGCAGCTGCGCTGGATATGGGATTTACAAAGGCAGCAAATACGAAATGGGCAGCAGGGAAGACCCCAAGAGACGCAACCTTGGCGAAAATTGCTGAATATTTTAATGTATCTGTAGATTATCTAAAGGGTGAAGAGGGCGAAACCGACGAAAGAGGGCAAAAAAAGAACCCCGCCCAGATGGACGGGGCGGGTGTGGATGATGAACTTCGGCGGATTTGGAACGAATGCACCGAAGCGGAGCGCAAGGCAATTGTGAGTTTCTACGAAACAATTCGTGGGTTGCGGGGAAAGACGGAGTAATGGATATTGATGGAATCCGCCTTGATAGGGAATCCCTGAAATTGCTGAAAAAGTTGGAAAAGTACGAAGCAAGAATTCCACCATCTGAAAAAGAATTGCTGAAAGCAGCAAAACCGCTGATTGAAAATGAACTTGTTGACAAACGAGTTGGGTTTAGCGACGGAGAAATCACAGGATTTCACGACTTGTACGACACGTTTTTGAAAATCAATCAGAAGGGCATAGCATTCCTGGAAGCACGGAAGCGGAGAAGAATTGAGCTTGCGATTGCTATTCTAGTTCCCATAGCCGTTGCAGTGATTGGAGCGCTGCTTGCCTGAGATTTTCGTCCCCGCTGTGGTCCCCCGGAATAAGGTCCTCCGGGCGGCGTGGTTCGAATCCGGCACAGGATGCGGTCATTGTTTTTTCGCAGACAACGACGAAATCACCGGATTTGTCAATAGCGTTCCGGCCATGCCTGCATACGCTGCACGCTTCCGGTGCGCATCCCTGCTTCCGGAGTGTGTATTCAATGCTCCGGATTCTGGCCTCCATTTTTTCAAGTATTTTTTCAGTTCTGCGAAACATCGAACATCCCTCCTATTTGGGTTCGTATAATCGCGCTTCTCCAAAGGGCCGGGGCTTAAAATCCGGGCAGCGCTCTTTCATGTGTTTCCCGCACACGGTTTTTGCTACACCGGTTTTCAGCGCTACGACGGTTCCGTACTCGCAGCACTTGCACACGTTGTCCGGGCAGCTGTCCCGGGGCATATCAATTTCCAGGTGCGCCAGCTGGGCCAATACCTGATTGGCGAATTCATCAAATTTGTACTGCGATACGAACATTGTATTATTCCTCCTCATTCCAGGTCGTTTTGAACGGAATCCCGGCTCGCAGAATCATCAAAAGCAAGTCTTCTTTTTCCCGCTCTGTAAGCGTGGAGATTATCCGCTCGATTTCGTTCTTTGCGGCAGCGGCGGCGCTTGTGTCACAGCAGTTTTTCGAAAAGAAATCTTCTTGAATTCCTTCAATTGGTGCAATGGCATACCCTTTCATGCCGCTTTCATCGCCATTGTAGCACATTTCGTTTCCGTTAGCAATCTTTTCCATAGAGCTTCTTCCTTTCGTATGTTCCGGCGGTGCGCCGTTATTTACAGTGGGCAGGGAGATTGATGCAGCTTTATATTCAAACGTTTATTCGAACACGTGATACCATATTATATGTCTGATAAATTGGACTAATTGAAAGAAGGAAAAGAAATGAAAAGAAAATTGTGCGCCGCAGTTTGTGCCTGCCTGCTGCTGACCGGATGTAGCAGGGCAAAGGCCCAGGAAACAGAACTTGCGCCGCAGACAACGCAAGTGGAAACAACGGAAAATTCCAACATTAAAATTTTCGAAGAAGCAAAAACGGAAATAGAAGACCGTTTGAGTTCAAACGAATTTTTTTCTTATGTAAATGTTAATTATGATGATGAAAATTTCACGGTATCAGTTGCCACGCCCGGAATGTGGGAAGTTGTTTCCGAAGCGCTGAATTCCGGCATCAAATCAAGCGCAGAGCAATGGCAAAGTGTTCGGGATTCTACGCTTACCGGCTATGATTTGGTCAAAAAAATTCTCGAAGAAGCCGGAGCAGATTTAGAAAACGTAAAAGTCAGTTTCGATTTGGTCAACGATGAGGATACCGAGTCCGTCATTGTTTCTACTGTGGATGGCTCTGTGTTTTATGATATTATCGAGGCAATGGGGAAAATGGCGGATGCGGGGATTTTGGAAACCAATCCAGAAAAAAATGATGATCTCTCCGAGAGTGATAAAGAACTAATACATTTAGTTGAGTCAACGGCAACGGATAGTTTCAATAATTTTTCCGTTGATATAAAAGATGGAATCGTCTATGTATCATATTCGTATCCAAACCTTACAAATGTTGAATCTGGCTTAAAATCAGGGGGTGAATCTTTATTAACTATCTGGAATAATTTGGTAGATGTTACGCAGAGCCTTGGGGAGGGTATTGGTGAGTTGGTAAAAGCGTATGGTTCTGATTATTCTACGAATGTATCACTGGTAGATGATAGCGACACAAGCAAATATCTTGTTATTGTGATTGACGGAGTTATTACTTACAATATAGCCGATAATCTGTAATTTACAACCCGGCCCCCGGTGCCATTCAGGGGCCGGGCCTGCCGCCGGTTCTTTGCGTCCCTTGCCGGTTGCGGGTTTACAATAGCATTTCAGAGCACAAAATGTAAACAACAGGGTTGATTTGTTATAAATCAACCCTGTAAAATCTAAAATCATATCCGATATAGGAGGGCAAAAGTTATGGAATATCGTCAAAATTCGACAATTGTCGCACAAATGCAGCCTATTTTTGATGCCCTCCCGGAAAAACTCAAAGGCGAGAAAAACCGGCGGGGGTTTACGAACCAACAGCTTTCCGACGTATCAGGCGTTCCAATCGCCACAACAAGCCGAATCATTGCCGGGGCTGTCAGCAACCCCGGCATTTTCCATATCGCCGCGCTGTGCGCCGCTATGAATATATCGATAGACGCGCTTATGGGAATTCCCCAACCGGACAGCAGCGCCGCAGAGCTAGACACTATACGGCAGGAGTTGGAGCATAAGACGGAACTACTGGCCGAAAAAGAAGCCGCCGTTGGTCGTCTGCTGGATAGAAGCCGGATTTTGGAAAACGGAATCTTAATCCGTGACGAACAAATTCAGCGTCAAGAGGAGGACATTCGCCGGAAAGATGCCGAAATAAAAGCGGTGCGCAACTCCTACAAACCATTAGTGTACGGCCTATGCGGCCTGTGCATCCTGCTTACCGTCGTGTGGTGTACCTACGTCGTTCTGGATGCCCGCCAGCCTGACGCTGGTCTTATTCGTACCGGCGCAATCTCCCTGTTTGTCTGGATTGGAGCTGCCGCCGTGGTGGTCCTGCTGGTGATGCTATTGCATTTTACTGTCAGTCGTTGGTATCGCAAGTCAAAGGAGGGCACAAAAGATGGGACGTAAACCAAAAGCCCCGAAGGTCAGAATCCCGGAAATCAAACAGCTGCCATCCGGGGCATGGCATACCAGGGTGCTTGTGGATGGCCGTCGGGTCTCCATCACCAAAGACACATACGACGAATGCGTAGCGGCCTATCTGGCTATAAAGAAAGGCATTGTCCAGGCGAAAATCGGCGGCACGCAGCGAAGAAAGACGCTGGACGATACCCTGAAAGACTATATCAACGCCCGCCGCGGCTTTCGCTCCCCGGCCACCATATGCGGGTATGAGCGGTACAGGAAAAACACCTTCCAGCGGATGATGACCGTGGACGTTTACACCGCCACCGATGCCCAGTGGCAGGCGGCCATCCAGCAGGAAAAAGCCAGCGGCCATTCTCCCAAGTATATCAAAAATGCTTGGGGCCTGATTGCCGCCGCCGTGGAAGAGGAGACCGGCAAGCGGCCCACGGTGATGCTGTATCCAAAAGACGCAAAGCCAATGATATATTTGGAGCCGGACCAAATCGACATTTTTGTGGATGCCATCAAGGGGACTGACATAGAGATTCCAGCCTTGCTATGCCTGTCCAGCCTCCGTCGCTCCGAAATGCTGGCCCTGAAATGGTCCAACGTGGATTTGAAAAACAAAATCCTGCATATCCAGGGGGCGAAGGTGGAGGGGGAACACGGCCTGGAATACAAGCCGCAGAACAAAACGGCCAAGTCTCGCCGCACTATGCCGATTATCCCGCCGTTGTACGATGCCCTGTCAAAAGCTCCGCACACCGGCGAATTTGTTGTCACAATGCCGGCAATCACAATTACCAGGCACCTGAAAAAAGTCTGCGCCGCCGCCGGTCTCCCTGTGGTTGGAATGCACGGCCTACGGCACAGCTTCGCATCCCTAGCTTACCACCTGCAAATCCCGGAAATGATAGCCGCAGAAATCGGTGGCTGGAATGATTTGGCCACGATGCACAATATCTATACCCATTTGGCCGAAAAAGACATCGCCAAACGGGGCCACCAGATTGTAGATTATTTCGATTCTGAGGCAATAAAAAACCGCAAATTGGCAACGGAATTGGAAACGGAAAATAAAACGGTCTAGGGAAATCAATGCTTTAATGGCTTTTATCGTGGGTTCGAGTCCCATTATCCACCCCATAAAGACACGCCCAGGAATTTGATTCCTGGGCGCTTTTGTTTGCCTTTCTGCCCTATTTGTTTGCTTTTAAGGCTTTTTCCTATACAATATTGTTACCATATAAAACAATATTGTATAGTCTTAAACAATTTTGATAGTTCAAATTGGCAACGGATTGGCAACGGCCATTTACCCTATTTCTTTTCGCCCTCAGCCGTCCAGCCAGTCCGGGCGATTTCCTCCCGCACAAGGCGGCGGAAGGTCTGCAGCGGTGAACCAGTTGCCTCCAAATAATTGATAATATCGCTGTCTTTGGATTGGTTCAACCGTAGCCCGATAAGTTTGGTGTTGTTCTTTTGCCATCTGGTGACTTGCTCTGTGCTCATACTTTCGCTCCCTTCTCCCGGCACTTGCGGATGCGCAAGGCGTTGATGGTGGGGTACTCAGCGCCATACATGCCTTTTTCGTAGGGGATGCGGCACGAGACAGCTTTTTCTGACTTATTCAATGCCTCGGAAATTTCGGCGGTGGACTTGCCCTGGGAGTACATTTTGGATTCCGCCGTCTCCACGGCTCCGGCGGTAACAAGGATTTTTAAAACCTTGCCGTGGGAGATATTCAGGCGGCGGGAGATGTCCTTTATGCTGTGTTCCTGCTCCCACAGGCGGAGGACGGCGGTGTAGGTTGCGTCCATCATGGGTTGCGTTCCTTTCTTGCCCTCGTGACCTCCGGGGCGGGCTGTAATTTGTGCACTTTGCCAGGTTGCGTTTAGCCAAAAATCTGGTATACTGTTATTGTCTCCGCAAGCAGGCGGCTTGTTGGAGGTGGGCCACGTTCCTGGCCCCGTGGGTTGAAATAGTAACCAAAACAGCTAGAGAGACGCGGTTTGGGCTGCTATTTCCAGCGGATAAGCGGTGCGGTTTGCACCGCTTATTTTTTAAGGCTGTCCACCGTCTGCGCTGTCTGGTCTGCGCCAAACATAGCGGTCATATCTCCGATGTAATCGGTGCTGTAAATGTATTTAACGTCGCCTTGGATGGATAGGGCCATGTTGTGGTAGCGGCAATCAGCCGCACGCTGCAGCTGCTGGGTCAGTAATTTGTTGTACTGGTTCGATACATAACGGGCTGCGGACTCGCGGCCCATGTAGTAGGCAATAGCGATAAGCTTGCGGGGGTCGTCAATCTCCATGCTGTAACCGTTCTGGCCGTCCGCATCAACGATGGACATAATCAATTCTTTGCATGTCATTTTTTTGCCTTTCTGCCCTTTCCCCTGGGCGGCGGGGTTTTAGATAGTTTAAGCAGCCACAAATGCACCGGTCATGTTGTCAACATAGCCCAGTTTCTTTTCGGCTTTGAGGTTCCAGGCGTTGGTGTAAATACGGGTGGAGATGTAGGTGCGGCTCTTGCCATACTTGTTCCAGTCGTTGGCGTTGACACGGTAGTTCCAGCCGGATTCCTTGCCAACTTCCTCGGCGGCGGCCATGGCCTTTTCCAGAGCCCAGGCGGCTTTCATGGCGGTGCTCATGGATACCTTATTGCTGCGGCGGATAGCCCATGCACTCTTCATGATGCTTTTCTTGTTGTACTTCATTTTTATTTCCTCCCTGTGGGGTGCTCCCCTTAACTATCTGTATTATAGCATAGGTTGGCTAATAAGTCAACCTATAATTTCAAAAAATTATCAAAAAAATCTGCGCAAAAAATCAATCTTTGCGCAGATTTATTACATCTATACTATCAATCTTTCAGCCTCCGGATGATGGCATCATATTCTTTTGGGTAAAGCGCCCGGATGCACTCCATATGTTCGTCCAGCACTTCCAGCAGCCGAGACATTCCGGCGGCTTTTGCGTTTGTTACAAACTCGCTCCCGCCGTCTCCATCATCCGGGGCAGGGGACCGGGAGTACATTTGTACCGGAGTAATGTCAGCATAACGGGAGCCTGCCGAAAACAGATGGTCCAGGATGGTGTAGCACGATGCCATCAACTGGCACGTGGAGGCAGTAGGCCGCTTTATGGCTTTGCACTCCTCGATTGTCTCCAACAGGTCCCGCTCCGTCAACATTTTTTATTCCTCCATACTCCGCAAGGCCTTTTCCAGGGCCTCCCTGGTGCGGCTGTCCGGTGCATCGTCCATCATGCGCCGCAGCTTGTCCGCCATGTCCTCCCGGGCATCCGTCCGGCTGTACCGGCCCATGCTGTCACGTTTCCGGCTTCGGTAACTGGTGCCGTCCCGGTAGTCCATATGATATCCGTCCCGGCCAAAGGTGCCCATGGCTTGCCAGTCTCCGGCGTTGCTGTAGCCCTCGCCCATCATAATCTTATCCAGGTTTTTCAGGGTGTGGGTCAGCTTGTCCACGGTCTCCAAATCACCGGCGGACAGCTCGCCTTTTTCGGCAATTTCGTTCAGCTCCCGGCACAGGGTTTCCCGCAAATCCTCCAAATGTCGCATATTGTCACCTCCGTTAAGCTACACGCTCTATCAGCATATTGGCGTTCGCCACGCTGATAGCCTGCGTGCTGATATTTTTTACCGCCAAACTCACGCAGCAGCCCCGGGGCACGTCCACAAATGCGGCTGTTGCCACATTCCAGGCATTTTCCACCGCTGCCGGTGTTACGGTTGCTGTGGTAGTAGGCAGGGCCTCACCGCCCAGGGACAGGGCAACGCTGATTGCTTCCACCGTACCGCCGGTGGGAATCGCCAGGTTCCCGGCGAACAGCACCCGATACCGGGCAATGGGGGAGCACCCATTGCAGATGCCCCGCAGCGTCACCAGGCCAGCCCCTTCACGGTGAACAACATACCCCCGGTTACATTTGACCGATGTATCGGTAAACAGCACGTTTGCGCCAGCCGCTACGGTCTGGGCAGCGTTCGCAGTAAGTTCAACCGCCATATTTAGACCCCCTTACGCCGCAGTTCCGCAGCCGCCATAGCAGCAGTTGGGGTTCGGCACGACATAGGCAGGCCGGGCCGGGGGATTGTAGTAGGCGAATTGCTCCGCTACATAGCCCTTCAGGACCTGGTTCTGGTTGCTCTGGCTTGCAGCTAAATCAGCCATAAACAATTTCTGATTCTGCTGCGCGATAATCTGGTCTTTCGCCGCCAGCTCCTGAGCCGTCAACCGCTGGTCGATGCTCCGGAAACCGCAGTTCATGGCATCGATGATATCCCGGGTGGTGTTCTGCACCGTGTTCCTGGTCTCGCAGCTCTGGGTCGCCAGATTGTAGTTCACGCCCTGGATGGCCTCCCGGTTCTCGCAGCAGCACTGCTGCTGTGCCATCTGCATCTGGAAAAGCTGCTGCATCAACGCCGCCTGCTGGTTGCACCGGGCCAGTTCCGCCGCCTGGAAGCCGTTGTTCAGGTTCTGGTTGACCCCGGCAAAGCCATTCAGCATTCCGGTGTTCATGGCGTAAAAGCCATCACAAATGCCGTTGTTCACAGCGTCAATCTTCCGCTCGATGTTGGAAAAATCGGAAGCCAAGATATACCCATCCATTACGCCACCGTTGCCACCGCCGAAGCCGCCGCCCCAGCCGTTGCCGCCCCAACCGAACAGGACAGCGAAAAGAACAATCCAGATGAACCATTCACCGCCCCAACCCATGCCGCCATTGCAGTTGCCATTGACTGCCGCCATGTCAGCAGGGGTCATTTCACTTGCCGTAATACTCATTTGCTTATTCCTCCTATAATAAAATATTTATAACAGCGGCATTTACCGCTTGCTACCGAAACCGAACATTTCCCGGAACTGCTCAAACTGCCCCTGCATTTGGTTCGCCATCTGCTGGGCCTGGTTTAGCTGCTGCTGGCTCACTCTGCCGCTTTGCAGCATTTGATTAAGCAATTGCTGTGGATTCTGCCCCCGCATCTGCTGCATAAACTGCGGAAATTGAGATATCATCTGCATAGGATTAGGCATCATGTTTTGTTCCCTCCATCGCTCTTATTTTGTCTTCCAGCGCCGAAAGACGCTTTTCAAAGTCTGGGTTTACCGCCTCCGGTGTTGCCGCCGCATCCCGGATTTTGTACTCGTAGGCCACCAGCGGCATAGGCCGCCCGTTCATATCGGCCCGTTTTTCGTAAAAAATCGGCTTGTTGCTGTCCCAAAGCCGCACGAAGCCGTTAGGGACCATCTGAAAAGCCTCCGCCGCCGATTCCGACGCAACCCATATTCGGTCATCCTGCGGGGCCTGCTGACTCTGCATCGGAATTTGCGGTTGCTGCATCGGTGCCATTTGCTGTGCAAAATAGTTCGGCTGGAAATAGCCGCTTTGATAATTCGGTTGCATATAAGGGTTTGCCATTACTCACGCCTCCAAAAATAGATTGGGTTTTCGTCCATGGAATTCCATGTGTCGTATAATTCCCCGTCGCATACGGTCACGACGTGGTTTTTCAGGGCGACAACGTATGTTCCCGCTTGGTATTCCCGGATAAAATCCCGCACGGTGTAGCAGTCCGGGCATTCTGCCGGTATTGCCGCCCGCCGGAAGCCGTTCTTTCGCAGCACTGCGCCCCACACGTTGTTTGCACTTGGCATATCGCATTGTTCCAGGCCCTCCGCCACGAGTAGGGCATAGGCCTCGTACCAGCTGATGCCCAGGGCCTTGGCAACGGCTCTGACGGCACAGTCCCCGACTTTTGCCGCCCGGGGGTTTGGGTTGAAACTGTGAAAATCGCCCATAGGCATCGCCTCTTTCCGCCTTTATGGTAACAAAAAAACAGGCGAACGAATCATCATCGTTTCGCCTGTTTTTGCTTAAAAAATCGTCATTTTACAGTCAAATAATCAGGTCGTCCGGGAGTATGGCACTAAACCCCTTGACTGCATCATATTTCTGCTGCAATCTTTGGACGGCCCTGGTTACTGTGGCTTGGGACACATTATATTTTTGCGTTTGCCAGTATTGGCTTTTCCCGGCGGCACGGGTGACAAGGATTCCTTTTTCCAGCTCGGTTAAAAAGGCCAGCCGGTCAAATTCATCTACAATCACCCGGTTAATCCGGGATTTGTCCAATTATCTGTCAATCCTCCTTCGGATAATGATACCCTCTGGCCTGCTTGCTATCAGCAATACCCGCCGTGGTGGGGTCATTGACCACGCCCAGCACCACCAGCACGCCAAAAACGGCATTGACCACGGCAATCAGCTTATTGCCGATGTCCCCCAGGTCCAGGGTGTACCCGAACACCGCCGCCACGGTCTGCGCCAGCAGCAGCAGGGCGGGAATCACCGCCAGCCAGAAATTCTTGTTCTTGATTCTCACGGTCCAGTTAATCATTTTTTGCGTACTCCTTTCAAAAATCAGCCAAGACCAAACTTGGCAAAAACGAAACCCATAACAGCGGAAACCACAATATAGATGGCCTTTTCTACCACGAATTTCCATTTTTTCCCGGGTTCAGCTTTCAGGTCCTTTACGTCGTTGCACAGCCCGTCCACCTTGTCCCCGGTCGCTTCCATTTTTTCCGCCATGACGGCCACAGAGGTTGCCAAATGGTTCAACGCCTCCGTGTTTTTTTCCAGGCCGTCCAGCCTGTGGGAGTTGGATTTGCACCGGCTTTCGACGGACGCAAGCCGTCCGGCAATCTCTGTCTCGTCCATGGGTGGCCTCCTTTTTATCCGTTGAATTGGCTTACATATCCCCGGTCCCACCGGCCCACATGGCAGCCCCAACGGTATAGTCCAACCTCTCCGTCCGTCAGATGCCGCAGCACCACGGCTTTGAGCTTCGCCGGGTCTTTGTAGTGCAGGTCCACGGCATCGGAAATCATGTGCAGGGATGTTTTTGAGCCGCCAACCTCTGCGTTGTGCTGTCTGCACCGGTAGCCGCTTCCGCCCGCCGTGCCGATAGAAAGGGGCTGTCCCAAATCGTCCCGGATTTCCTGGGCCAGGTCCAGAATCCGCTTGGAAATGACGCTCTCTGTGCAGCAACCTTTCCCCTGGCAGTGGATTTCCCGTGCCCAGAAGTTCTTGGTCAGTTGCACGTCCACCCCACGGGGGATATGGTAGCACCCGTCGGCCTGCAAGTACTGGGCGGCGTACACTGTGGCCGTGCTGGGGGATTCCTCGTCCCCTGCGCCTGTCTGCTTTTTCTCCGGCATCCCGTAGGCCACGGCGTGCCGCAGCGCCTTTTCCGTGGCATCTCCGGCGATACCGTCCACCGTCAGCCCGCCGAAATCCCCCTGGAATGCTCTTACCGCTGTCTGGGTCTTCGGCCCGTCGGCCCCGTCAATGGGGCCGACATTGTAGCCTAGGTACGCAAGCAGACATTGCCGCTGCTTGACTGTCACTTGCCATCACCGCCCTTGCCCTGGGCCTCCTCGCCGGTGCCGTAGATGTCCGCCACCAGCGCCGTCAGCTCGGTGTACTCCTCGTCCGTCAGCCGGTTCACGGCGAAAAATACATCCAGCTTGTTCTGAGCCTGTTCCGCCGTCTTGTAGAATTTCTTGCCAATCAGGATTTTCATGCTCTTGTACATATTTTTTCTTCCTCCAAATAAAAAATTTATGGATACGGTAAACATACCGTCACTCCCCCTCGATTGTTTTTACGTCCTGGTTATACACGTCATCAACCATCGCCGCCATGGAATCCAGCAGCTCGGTGTTCTGGGCGGTCAGAGGCCGGTACTGCTCACGTTCATGGGCCGCCTGAAGCTTGTCCAGCTCCTGCCAGTCCATCCACGGTGTGACCATCTCGCCGGTAAACTCCACGCCGTCGTCCCGCACCCAGGTCTCGCCCTTTGGTACGAACCGGTAACCCTCTATGTAGGCCGGAATCATGCCCTCGTCGAAAAAATTGGTCGTTACCGCGGTCAAGCCCTCGCCGGGCTCGGTGTGACATTTGTAATCCGAATCAATGTAAATTGTCATATGCTCACCTCACTCCAGCCAGATTTTGTTGAACAGCGCACCGGAACCACCCTCGGCGGATGCGTAAGCCGTTATATAAAAACTGCCAATTACTCCGGAAATATCAACGCTGCCGTTGTACTGGGTTGAATTTACCGGATTTGTAATCCTGGCGACCCAGTTACTCCCATCCAGCCAACCGGGTTTGTTCGACAAGCCGAATGATGTGTCGCCCCACATTTGCCCGTCATACCGTAGCCTACTGAATTTCGTGACATCAACGGCCCACTTGGTATACAGGAAAATGGTGGTGTTGTCGCAGCTCCACCGAATGAACTCACCAAAGTATGGAGCATTTGCATTGCTGCTTGCGTACCCCCATCCGCCGGTATGGTCCGTGTACTGATTATTCGGTCCCCACAACGTTCCGTCCCACGGTGCCGCCCATGTGCTAAATTGCAGCCACGCACCGTTGCGGTAGACCTTGGCATCCTTTCTGTACCACTTGCCGCCCTCGACCTGGTAACAGCAGCACGGACAAAAATTGTGGACACCGTTTCGAATATTTATAAGATTAATCCATGTCGATTCGTTGTACGCACCGCCCGAACCAATATATACAAAACCTTCCGGCATAGTCCATGTTGGGAATGCGTTCATAAATCCATTTAGCTCTGTACCGGAAATTGCGGTGCCGGTATAAATCCAGAAATCGCCATTTTTTGGTTTGGCTGGGGCTGTTGTTCCGCCGTAGATAGTCGGTACGAATCTGTCCTTCCCGCCGCCTCCGTTTGTTTTCCCTATCATTACAGCACCTCCTTATTCGAACCAGACTTTGCTGATGTTTAGCCACTGCTCCCTTGAACCGGAGGCCCAGAACTGAATGTAGTGGGTGCCGGTGATGGACCTGCAATCAATGGCGTAGGTGTTGTAACTTTGGAACTCCACATGGGCGAGATACCCGCTGTCACTATACGCATTATCAGTAATTCCGGCATGGGCAACGTACGCGCCTCCTGAATTAGCTCCCTGCCCGGAACCTGTAAATTTTAGCGTATTGTGCCCATCAAAATTCACGGCCCAATTGGAGCGAATATAGATAGTTCCATATTCATTCTGGTAGTGCAGTGCAGGGCTGGTAGAGAACTGAATGCCTCCGGATGCAACCCAGCCGCCGGTGTAGTCCGTGTATTGGTTGCCATTATTGAACAATGTTCCGTCCCAAGGCGGCGTGTACTTGTATGTGCTGAACTGTACCCATTTACCGCTCTTATACACGTATGCTTCCATCTGGTACCATTGCCCATTGATTTGCTGCCAGCACCATTTGGGCCAAAATAGAAGCGAAATACCATTTCCGTCCTTTACCAGATTGATAACATCCGTGTTCCACGCTTCGGAGACAATGTAAACAACCCCGTTTCCTGGAAACCATGTCGGCTGTGAGTTCGTCCATGAGTTAAGCTCAAATGTTGTAATCGGCGTAGTCGTCTTGACATAAAAATCATACTCCCTCGGGCTCGCCGGAGGAGTCGTTCCACCGTACACCCGATACCGCAGCCGGTCCTTGCCGCCCATGGCATTTGTCATGCCTATCAAGTTATCATCTCCTCACCTTCAAGCCTTCAGGCAGATAATTGTCGGAATGGTGATAGCCACACTGGGTGCGTATTCCGCGTAAATCGTGATTTTGCCGTCTTTCGTTGCGCAAATCCCGGCCAGGTTAAAATTGTCGATATCATCCGGATTGAACGTCACTGTAGCATACATATCACTGGTTACACCGGCCAGCGCAATATCCGCATACCTGGTTCTGGTCGCCCCAGCGACTGAAGCCCCACTTCCCCAGGCCGATGCGGGGACAGAAATGTTTTGGTACACAATCGGTTTTCCTGCAACCTCCGCCTTTTTGGCATACTCAGTGGCTGCTCCGAAGCCATCCAGTTTGGCCTTGTCGGTCTTTGCCATCAGCCCATCCGCAGAGGCCGTAGCGGCAGGATAGGTCGTGTCCGTAAATTTGGCGTTGGCCGGGACGTTGGATTCCACCGTATGATTATTGACCTTCGTCGCATTTGTGGCCGTATCAGCGTTGCCTTGCAGCGCACCGACAAATTTGGCGGTTGGTCCCTTTGCGATAACCGGACCGAAGATATCACCACCACGAATATCCAGCGCGCCAAGACCTTCAGATGGTTTCATGGACGGTCTGTGGTCTCGCAGCTGCACCGCACAAATGGGTAGGAACCCTTCGTTGTATGAACCAGTAGAATCGGCCTTACTTATGGTAATGCGTATCCCGCGGATACTGCCGTACAACTCGTTCCCATGGATTCCATCGTTATACCAAACTGGCACAATCATGCCGTTTAGAACATCGTTGACATTTGTACGCTCAACAACGGTCATCCACTCCCAAACCTTTGTGCTGTTGTTTACCGCCAGAACTTCAACCTTATAGGATTGGACTTTTCCATAGTTGCTGTATAATCTATGCTGGAAAAACCACAGAGATAGCACATCTGTTGCGGTGATGGTGCTGTTATCCGAAGTCCGAATGGTCAGAACCCATGGTGTTGTTTCCAGATTCGCAGTATAAAGAAAGAAATTAGATGAAAAATCGTTATCGAACAAACCTTCAATTTGTTTCCCAGATATATCCCTTGGCTCTTTTACATTCGATGCGTAGTTGCTTGTAACAGTATACTTGGGGTTTAAGTCTGCGCAATAAAGATAGTCACCTTGGGCTGCAAGTGCTTTTATCCCATTGAAGACAGACGTTCGGCCATTCATGTCCACAATGTTGGCATATGCTGGCGAGGCGCTTTTATCAGTAACTCTTGTACCCAGCGCAGCACCTAGGGTCACAGAGCTCCGAAACCATACGCCACCCGTTACCGTCCCACCGGTCTTCGGCAAAAATGTCGCTTTGCACTTGTCCAGCAGCCACTTCACAGCCCCCTCTGACCATTTATAAGATGCCATCCGGCATCACCTCCAATCAGCTGGCCCACATGGTTGCCAGGTCCTTATCCGTCAACTCCACCAGATCCGTCTTCTGCACATAGCCGCTCAGGTCAATATCGGTGTTGCCGATTTTCTCATAGGTGTTCTTGCTGGCGACCCAGACGTATTCGTCGTAGTTGTCCTTGTCACCGTGGGTATGGGCAACCAGGTAAATCACACCCTTTTTACCTGTGGTTGGTAGACTCTCCACTACCTGAATATCAATTCCGGTAATGCCGCTCAGGGATTCATTGATAGCGGCCTGCACCTGTGCAGAAGTTTGGTATCCTTTTCCGGTAATCAGCGTGTTAACCTGAGCCGCCGTCTGGTAGCCATAACCCTCAACGGTACTCTTTACCTGAGCCACCGTCTGATAACCCTTCCCGGCAATGAGCTGGTTCACCTGGGTTTCGGTCTGATAACCATACTCTTCAATCTTCTGGGCAATGTCGCTGTCGGTTGGCACGGAAATATCCACCTGCCGATTGCTGTCCGGGGTCTGGGCAGTTCCATTGACCTTGATACCAACAATCGTATTCTTTTCTGCTCCAACCTTCTTCAGGTTCGCAACATCCGTTACAGCACCGTCGTAGCCCTTCTTAAGCTCTGTGGTCAGGTCATTGGTGCTAAGCCCCTTACCGGTTACCTTGTCCACCTTACCACCCAGGGCCTCTTTCACCTTTGCAATCAGCGCCGAACCCCAGGAACGGCCAATATATTCTTTCATTTTACTCCTCCTTAAATCGTGGCTTCCCACATCTCCGCAAAATCCCCGGCATCCAGCTGCACCATTTCCCCCTCCGGAATGGCCCCGACCTCATTGGCGCTGTACTCCGGTTTCGTAGGCGCTTTCGCCCAGTTCGGCACCGTCGGGTCGGTCTCCACCATATCCCCAACGATTGTCTCCCCGTTCAGCCGCGGCTTGTCCTCCAGGTCGTTGTAGCTCCTGGACAGCACAACCGTTCCGTCGTAGTCCAGATTTAAGTCCACATCGTCGATTTCCATTGGGATATCAATTTCAACTGCGTTCCCATCCAATTCGATGCTATCTGGAGTATCGATTCGGATTACATCCTCAATCAAATCGGAACCCCCTTTAATGCGTCGGTGACCGGCTCCTGGTGGATTTTGGACCGTACGCAAGACCCGCCTGCCAGCCTGAGCGCAATCTGGATAGACACGGTACTCCCGGCCCGGAATCGCAGCGTCTCCTCCTGCGTCAGACGCACCGCCAGTTTGTTCCCGCTGGCCGTCATCTCGGACAGGCCCTTGCTGATATACGCAGACCCGGGGCAGGAAAATGTAATTTCCGCCGCCTGCACCGATACCGCGTCAAATGGCAGGGAATAGGTGATAGTCGGTGTCGTTCCTCGCCGCATATCCTCACCTCTTCCAGCAGATAATGGTCGGCACGGTAATGCTTCCGCCAGGCTTTGTCTCCGCAAAAATCCGCACACCGCCGTCGTAGGTCTCGCACGTTGGCGCTAAATTGTAGTTTTCGATGTCGTTGTTATAAAACGCCACATCGGCAAACATATTGGAAAGAATTCCATCCAGCGCAATGTTTGCCCGGTAGGTGTGGGTGGTATCATTGGCCGGTGCGCCGCTGGTCCATGCGGATGCGGCAACCGCAGTGTTTTCAAACACCAGCTTTTTCAGCTCTACAGCTGTCCCGGCTTCGAGCTCGGTCAGCTGCATGTTGATTGCCTTCAAAAATGCGGAAAACTGCGCCTGCATCATGCTGGTGTCAATGGTGATGCTTTCCGTCACCAGACCGCACACGCTGCCATTCAGCCGCTCGTCCGTAATCAATCCGGATGTAATTTCGGTAGTACCGGCATTCACCCGGATTTGGGCCAAGCTGATTTGCTGCCGGGTGCTGGTCCGTGTCAGAGCGGGAGGGGCAGGGGAGCTGGCCGGGGTGCCCTTCAAAATTTTAATCTCCGGGTACGCCACGTAGTTTGTGGTCTGCCAGTCAACAATGACCCTATCGATTCGGTTCAGCGATTCATGGGCCACATCAATGGGCAGACTAAGCTGCCATCCGTTTACTTTCTGGGTGTCATTCCACCAGACCACACCGTTGCTCTCGCTGTTGCTAATCCACCCGATGCCGTCCGCAACCACAACCACCATTCCGGGGGAGCTGGCCGCATAGACCGCAGCGTTGGCCCCCGCCGCAAAGACACCGGAGGTCCGGCCATGCAGCCACCGCATTACATCCTCAGCACCGATATACACATCTTGGTTATTCGGAAACGATTTAATATTTGCCATGCTTTAACACCTCCAATATCGTCATTTCCGGTTCTCCCAAAATGACCTCAAATTTTCCTCCCCGGGCATCCATGGAATACTTGATGCCGGTTACCCGGGCCTTGAACGACATACCGTATTTCAGCGACACGCACCGCACAATATCGCCCAGCCAAAACATGGTTCCGAACTCGTCCGGCGATATCGACACGGTAAAGCTCGTCTTCCGGTTCTGTTCATTCAGTTTGTCCATAGCCTCGGCAATCGCCTTTTTCTTGACGGTCGCATAGTCTTCGTCCTTCTCCGTCGCCACGGAAATGGAGCTTTCCACCCACAGTTCCCGGGTCTCGGGCAGCCACGTTTCACCGACAATGTGGATTTGCGCCGCCCCTTCCCACTGCCACCGGACAAAAGCCATGGTATATAGCTCGCTGTCATCATCTGTAATTACCAGGTCTGTGGCGCTGCCTTGCTCAGACGAAAAAGTCACCGCATGAATTCCATCGGTCCGGTCAACGCCCTTGTATATTTCAAAGGTCCACTGCAGACTATGGCCGTCCCAGTTCATCCGCCGTCCAAGCTCTCCATATTCCAGCACCGGCGTGATGGCATCCAGCAATTGCCCGCCGTAGACAATGCTTTCGTCCACATCCTCCGTGGTCGGGTCATCGCCCTTGTAAACCTCGGTCAGCCCCTTTATAGGCGCGGTCTTGACCCTTGGCAGCCCCCGAAGATTGTCATTGACAATGGCATACACACCGCTCTCAATGTTCGTCACTTTCCGCTGTTCGCCTCCGGCCACCCGCCGATTCAGAAGACTGTCCGCCGTGTACCCATTGGCCGTAATCCGGTTCGTGGATGTCTGGATTTTGGTCTTGCAGATGATAAAGGTGGTCCCAAGCTCGGTGTCATACACCACATTCCCGGTCTTGACCGCCTCAATGTTGTAGTCGTTGGCCTCCACCACCAATGTCATTTTTCCAACGTCGTTGTAGTGGATATCCTCCGCCAGACTGATAGCGTGGGATATTCCATACCGGGTATGGAAATCACTAGGGTAAATCTCTATCATACGTGCATCCCCACAATCTCCGGCGCGAAATCAATGTCGATTTCCAGGTTTTCAAGCCCGCTTTCCGCCGTCGGCTTCAAAATGTTGTCGCCAACTTTGAGTAAAAACAGGTTGCTGCTGATATCCAGCACCCCCCGGCACTCTCCGTCAACGGAAGAATACACGCTTGTCCTTTCGTGGGTGATGGTGATGGTAAGCCGCTCCTGTATCGCCAGCGTTTTGTTGATAATCAGGTATTCCCCAGTCAGGGCGCTCAGGATTCTGGGGTTTTTGACCACATCCAGGGCCACCATTCTGACAGTAAAGGGGATTTCGGTTTGCCCTTCGTTTCGCACGTTGACAAACACCTTTCTCCACGGACTGCCGAATCGGTATTCCCGGGATATATTCCATGGGAATTTGAAAAGCTTTTCCACGCCCATGATGGTCGCAATCTCGCTTTCGTCCCGCCGCCAATAGGGGTAGGGAGCCAGCAGGGAAAACTGGAATTGCGGGTGCCCGGCATCCGGTCCCACGGTCGGTGTGGCCGTGGGCCGGACATCCAGATAATAGTTGTCGCAGTACAGTTTCCCGGCCCCGGGCCGTACAACGTCCAGCAGCCGCTTTTTCTTACCGGCTACATCATCGCCCACAATCCGCCCGGAAATGGTAATGGGGCGACTGTCTACGTGCTCAGAATTGACGGACGTACCAATCTGGTTGATACCGTACGCCTCATTCACGCTCACATTGACCGTATCGATTCCGTTTGGCTTGTTGATGAGATACCCGTTGGCGTAGGTGAATGTAATCTCGGCTCCGTCGGCATTGACATACCGAAATGTCTTGCTCAGATTGTTGTACGCCATTACATCCACCTCGCCTGTTCAAAGTATGCCGCCGTCGCCTCGGCCATCTGCACCGGTGTCTGGGGCACCGCCTGGATATTTTGCACAATGGTGATTCCTTGCCCCTCGCCGCCACTCCGGCCTCTCCGCCATTGGTCGGCCTCGTAGCTGTTTAAGATTGCTTCGCCACGGTGCAGGATAGCGGGCATTTCGTTGTACGGCACATAATCCATACCGATTGCAAATTTGCCGACTATATCGCCGCCGCCAATTGCTCCTTGCACAGTCACAGTTGCGATAATGGGGCCGATGTTTGCTTGCAGCTCTGCCGTAAGCTGAGCTCCAAGGCCAGCCATTTGCTGTAATGCCTCGGCCCCGCCTTGTTCAAGTGCTTCCAGAAACGCATTCATGGTACTAGTGGCAGCCTGGGCAGCTTCGTCACCTTTATCCAGTCCTTCAACGGTCGTTGTAAAAGATTCCGTAATGCTTTCCAACTCCGCTTTCATATTGCCGCTGCCAAGCTCTAAGGTCTCTGCAAGACCTTCCTGCGATTTGCTCACGGTATCCATTAGAGTATTTATTTCATCAACGGTACCTTGAACGCCATCCGGGCCAACGGATTTCAGCTTTTCCGCAAAAGCATTTGCCCATTCCGCTCCGTCTGTTCCCATAGTTTGGAGCTTTTCAACGACACTTCCTAGGCCATTGTCTGCAAGGTATTGGGCATTCTCTTGGTATTTTGTAAAGAAATCCGCCTGCGATTCCAGGTTTGTCTTTATATCGTCGTAGCTCTTTGTGAAATCCTGATTCGCTTTTTCGAATGGGCCGAACCAGCTTTCAACGTTTGCAAGGATTTGCTGATAGTTTTCCTCATGCCGCTGCATGATTCCATCAACACCGTTTATGTAATCGTCATAAGCGGTTTGCATGCGAGTAGCCATGTCCTCGCCGGATTCTCCAACGTCAGCATTTGCCTGTTTTATTTCCTCGGATAGGGCAAGATAGGCGTTATAATACCCTTCGGCCTGCGAATAGGCGGCGCTATCTGCTTGGCTCCACAGCATTCCGGCATTGTCACCGGAATAACTGCTGTTCAGGTCGTCCATAACGGCCTTGTACTTCATGGCTTTTGCATATGCGTCTTCTGCCGATTCCGCATCTACTTCAAAAACACCATTTCGGTTCTGGTACGCTTTCCCTGTTAAGACATCGTTCAGCCTTCCGACAACCTTGGTAGCTATTGGAAGCAGTTTTTCTCCAATACCTTCCAATATCAAATTTAGATTGTTTTTCAGAATCGCTACTTGCTCGGAGAATGTGGCCATAACTTTGCTGTAGGCCGTTTCCGTCGCCCCTACATTGCTGGACATGGCGCTTAAAGCGCTGTTTACGTCCCCTATGTTGTTTAGAAGGATATTAGCGCCTTTTCCCGCCTCAGCGCTGCCGAACAGGTCATTGATTGCAAGCCCGGACTGGCTCGCCGAACTTTGCAAGATGGAAAGCACATCGGTAAGCGATACGCCCTCGGACATCAACTGCGCAAAGCTTTTCCCGGTCTTGTCCTTGATGATTTCCGCCGTTTTTGTGCCGGATTTGCCCAATTCGTTGAGCATGGCATTAATCAGCGTCGTGGATTCTGCCGCCGGGTTGCCGTTTTTGGTCATGACGGCATAAGCGGCGCACAGCTCGTCAATGCTGACGTTGTACGCTCTGGCCGTGGGAATGGACCGGCCCAATACCTGGCCCAGCTCTCCAACAGTGGTCTTGCCCAAATTCTGGGTGGTAATCAGCTTATCCGAAATACTGGTCGCCTGAGACGCTTCCAGGCCGTAGGCGTTCAGCACGGTGGTCAACACGTCCACAGCCGTGGCCGCATCCGTAAAGCCGCCCTTTGCTAGCTTCATGGCGCTGGTGGTAAACTCTACCGCTTGCCCTTGGTCAACAGATGCAGACAAGGCACTGTATACGGCCTCTGCAAAGTCGCCAACCGCAATCCCGGTTTCCTGGGAGCCTTTTTTGATGCTGTCAAAGTAGGCTGTAGTGTCGGTACCATCGGCAAGCAGGGTACTTACCTTTGCAAAAGCGGTTTCGGCGGTGGATGCCTGTTCCACGGCTTGCCCCGCAAGGTCAACCACGGCTTCTATGCTTTTTTTGATAAGCATCACTTTGGTAAGCTTCGGTATCAGCGCTTCCAGGGAGCTGCCGAACCCATCCGCCGATTTCCCGGCCTTGTCCATGGAATTGGGGACCTGTTCTATGGATTTGTCAAAAGAATCAGCAGCAGCCGCAGCCTCTTCCAGCTCTTTCTTGTTCTTTGCGACTTTCCCGGAAAGCTCCTCGATTTCCGCCCCAACCTTCTGGGTCTCGGCGGCTCCGCTGCCCATGGTGCTGTAAAGCTCGACATACTTGTCCTTTAACAGCTGCAGCTTTTTCTGCTGGTTCTGGAAATCGTTACTTACCCGCTTTGATTTCTCGTTGAACTTTTCGTAGGCCCCACCGGCCTTGTCCATGCTTTTTGCAATGTCGTCAGAGGTTTGGAATGCAGTTGTTCCAACCTTTTTGATGGGACCGCTTGCGCTGTCTTCAACAACAAGCGCAATTGCAAGGTCTAATAAGCTTGCGATACGTCCCCACCTCCCATTGCATCCAGCTTTTCACCCAGCCGGTTTATGATTTCGTCCCCGGATTCCTGCTGTTCCGGTTTCCGCTGGTCTGTAAAGTCTACATATCTCTGCGCCATGCACCTACCGCCAAGGCGCTGGGTTACACTTTCACAGATATATTTCAGCGTGTCGGTGGTGTAAATTCGGTATGCCTCATCCTGCATCTGCTGTTGATGCTGTGCTTTCATCAGATGCAGGATGCCACGGAAAGGGAGCTTGTCCCACAGGGCAGGAGGGATACCGCACACCGCCAGACTGTAGCCCTTTACGCCAGAGACAGAAGCGAAATAAAAAAATCCATCACGTCCGCCCGGTTTACACACTTCACGAACGTGGAAATGGCATTTGGAGCGGTTTCGTTTTCACCGCAAATCCACATGGCATCGGTGACCCTTGCGGTCTCCACAGGGAACTCTTTGCAAGCCCTCTTTGCCATGGCCCGGATATTCCGCCGCCCGGCCTCCCGGGCGGTCTCGCCATCCTTGGGGGCGGTTTTCAGTTCGCTCATGTTGGTTGCGCTGACAAACTCCTCGATTTTCTCAACCACGTCAAAAGCGGCGGGGAGCAGCTGCTCGTTGGGCAAGTCAAAAATAAACGTCATGCCGCAATCTCCTCCTCCACATAGAACTCCATCGGGCACTTGGTCACGTTGGTAATGGAAACATGGCCCTGAAGCTCAATGGTCAACTGTCCTTTGCCGTTCTTGGTGGTTTTCAGGGTCAGACCGCCGGAACTCAGCACATTTTCCAGAGAGATTGCAGCCATGCCGCCGTCGCCCATGTCGCCAACCCACCAGATTTTATCGGTGAAATCGGACAGTTCCAGGGTGTCTTTGGGGGTAATCTTGTTCCCCTCGACAGTCGCCGGGCCGACTGCCAGCTGTACGCCTCTGGCCGTCATAGTCACGGCCACGAAGGAGAACTTGCATTCCCATCCGTCCAGCTGTTTCAGCTCTTTGGTGTTATTGGGAACGTTGTCAATGTCCTCGCCGTCGTCGGTGTATGTAGCCACGCAGCTGGCAGTGATGCCGCCGGTGGTAGCGTACAGAATATCCTCATCCTGGGGCTTGGCGGGCTTGCTGGGGTCAAACTTGCTCAGCACCATGCCAGCACCCCGGGGAATGCTTTTGAATGCGTCAGACGCAATCTGGGTAAACATTTTGCTCATGCGTTATCCTCCTATCGGAAATATTCGGCGGTGATATTCAGCGCCCGCCTTTTTACGCTGTTGTCCTCGTCCGGCACAGGCCGCAGGGCAGGGGAGCCCATGTACAGCCAGATATACCCGCCGTCGATTTGGACGGTGCAGCCGTCCCGCCCGATAGCGTCCATAATCTCCATGGCCTTGGCCGTAGGGACGGCCTCGGATTCCGTCTTGTACCAGACGTAGGCGGTCATGTTGACGGGGATATCATCAAACAGGCCGATTGCGAACGAATAAGTGATATACGGCATCATTTGGCCGTCCGGGACCGCAGTTTCCGGGAAAGCGGGGATGCCGAACCCATTGAAAAACTGATTCAGTGCCGCATCCGCCGTCATTTGCTCAGCTCCCATTTCTCCGCTGTCACCTGACACATGTCCAGGGAGCTGATTTTGGGGGACTGCTTGTCCGTCCCGTTGCTGGTCGCCCGGAAAATGGCCCCGTCCTTTTCCCGCCGGAACACGTCGTGGAAGGAAAGGGGCGTGCTTCGCCTCGTGGTCACGGTGTACACGCTGGTAACGCCCTCTTTCTCCGCAATTCTGGACTGCATAGAGGTGTCAAGGACCACAGCGGCATCAAAAGCCGCTCCGTCTTCCCATTCCACAAGCCAGCCACCGGCACCGTCCGGCGTTCGCTTTTTCTCCAACAGCACACATTTTTCTTGCAGAAAATTGTCAAGCAAGCTCATAGTTTCCTCCATTGCCGCAAGCGGCTCGCAAACACGGTTTTCCAGCTTGTGCTTTCGCCGCTGCCGGAACTTCCGCTTGCTTTGGTGTACGAGTACCCGCCAAAAGATTCACTTTGATACGGGCTTTCCAACGTCTCATGCGTCTTGTCAATCCATGCGTTGATATCGTCCAGCAGGCCCAGCACCTCCGCCGGTACGCAGATTTCGGTGATGGTCCCGGTGTATGTTTCGCTCCGCAGGTCTGTGTTGCCGTACACATGGATTCCGTCATTTCTCCGGCTTCCCTCGATTAGGTAGTAGTCTCCGTTTTCAAGCCCGGGAAGGGCGATTCGCCCCCCCCGGATGTCCTCCCCGAAGCACTGCCATTTCAGGCCGGGGAAAAAGTTTCTCAGGTACCGCAGCAGTTCCAAAAGACTAATTCTGTTCATTGCGGCCTCCGTTTCTTACTGGCCCTTAACGGCGGCCAGAATATCCGCTTTGTTCATTGCGGCGCTGACTCCGGCAATGCCGTTTTCTTTGGCGTATTCCAAAAGCTGGGCTTTTGTCATTCCGTCAAAGTCCGCGGCTGCCGGTGCGGTCTTTTCAGCGTTCAGCGCCGCCGTTATTCCCCCGGGGTGATGGTCGCTACAGCGATACCGTCCAGGTACTCAGCCCACAGCTTCAGGCCCATAATGGCGTACATAGCGCCGGTGGCCCGCTCGTAGTCGCCCTCCACATGTACACCAATCAGGTTTGTCTCGCCGCTGACGGTGTAGCTCAGACCCAGCTTGGCAAAATCGCTGTCCGCCGGGTCAACGTAGTACAGGTCGATGTTTTCCACAGGCAGGGCGATAATCTTATTCCGGGCAATGTACTTCTCGGGCAGCAGGAAAAGGGTCTGGTAGCCCAGGAAGTTTTCCAGGTACGTCAGGCCGAACAGGGTCTGCGTGGAAATCTCTTTCTCGCCCAGGTAGTCGTACATGTCCAGAATGTTGGCAAAGCCAACAACCTCGGTAACGTCCTTGTCCATGGCGGCGAACTTGTTCAGCACATTGCCCTTCGCCATGGCAAGTGCCTGCTGGAAGGTCTTTGCTGTCACGGCCAGGCTGCCGGTGTTCAGGAAAGTGTAGAAGTCGGCCAGAACCTTGTTCTGCAAGGCCACCAGGAAAGCATCGTCGGTCTTTTCCACGGCCACCTCTGCGCCATACTTCGCCACGCTCTCGATGCTCACGCTTTTGGCGTACTTGGAAACCTCAATGTCTCCATATGCCACAGGCTCCACCTTCATCTTGGTAAAGGGGATTTCCTCGCCCTCGCCTACGCTGGTGCCGCCCTGTAAGGTGCCGTCCACGCTGGCCTTGAAAGACACCAGCTTGGTACCGGGTGCCTTTCGGATGGGCCGCATAATGCCCATAATCTTTCGCAGCGCTTCCCAGTTGTCCGCAAAGCGGGTAACGAAATCCACTTCACGGGCAGACGTGGTAAACTGCTCAGTAGTCGTCAATCCGGTTTTTGCTGCCATTTGTTTGCTCCTCTCAAATTCAAAAATTTATTCGCTTTCGCTCGCCATGTTTTCGGCAAGCGCCTTTTGCCGCTCAGAGGCGGACAGGATATACCGGCCCTTATCGTCCTTCTTGTAGATATCGGCCCGGCTCTTGGCACCGCCGGAAGCATCCGGGGGCGTTTCGGTTTCGGTTCCGGTCTTTTTGGACCTGCCAATCAGGCCCTTGTAGTCACCGTCCAGCAGACTATCCAGAGCGCTTGCGTCCTTGATTTTCTCGCCGTCCAGTTCCAGACCATCGATTTCGCCCTTTGCGCCCCGAATCACAAGCCCCATGCTCTTGGCCGGAATGCCCTTGCTCTCAAAGTAGGCCCGTGCTGCCTTTTCCTTGGCTGCCGCCGCCTCCTTCTTGGCAATTCCGTCCTTGTACGCCTGAAAGTCCTGGTGTTCCTTGTCGTACTTGGCTTTGTAGTCGCCGCTGCCGTCCTTTTTCAGCTCGTCCAGCTCTTTCAGGACATTGGGCAGCTTCTCCGCATCGTCTTTGTACTTCTGGATGTCACCTTTCAGCCCTTCCACCGTCTCGGTGTGCGCTTCAATGATGGTGTCAACCTGTTCGTCGGTCAGACACAGCTCCTTCAAAAGCTTCCTTGTCAATGCCATTGTTTCAGTCTCCTTTTCTTCGGCCCCGTTCCTTTGGGGGCGACTGTGATTTATAAAAACCGCTTTCCTTTGCGGCGTTTACCCAAAAAAGAAAAGCCAGCCGATAACGTTTTGTTACCAACTGGCTCCGATTGCCCTTCCCAGCGCCCAATTACGCCGGGGGAGAATATTTGATTGTCTTTTTTACTTCCAGGACGACAACCCCGCCGCCCTTGCGCCGTATCTCCACATCATTCCCACGCTTCAAAATGGCCTCAATGGCCTGGATAATTTCTGCGTTCATCCCGTTTCCCTCCAAAAAGTAAAAAAGGGCATATCATTTTACGCTGTCATTGTAATTTGATATCCAGGCTTTGATACACATTTTTGCGTTTGTTATAGTTTCTCGTAGTTTTGTTCGAGTTTTGCAAGGCAAAAAAAGAAAGCGGAGGACAACCACAACGGTTTATCCTCCGCTTTTGCGGATAATTACACGAATATTGCACTTAAATTGTACTTGCGTGTAAGTTAATATCCCGCAACTTACACGCAATTATACGAAATTGCGTGTAAGTTTTTAAACCAACTTAAAACCAACTTAAAACCAACTTGCAACTTACCGGCAAATTGCCAGCAAGTTAGCCGTTTTCAAGTTCGTCCTCCAATATCTGTTTCCACTCGTCCATATGGCCTTCCGCAGCTGGCCGCAGGTATGGGTGTGGCTTTGACTTGGATGTTCCCTCTTCAACGTAGCCGCCGTATTCGCAGTTCGTTCCTATGTAAACTGCATTTCCTTCAACATATTTGGTCAGACTTCGGCGCAGATTGCCGGTCACATTGTGAATAAGGTCACCAGCGTAGGAAACTACTTCATCGCCAATGCGGATAAGCGCCCGTTCAATGGCGGCTTTGATTCCATCGGTGATTTCTTCGGTAAAGTCAGTCATATCGAAATCCACCCGAAAGCTCCCGCTTCCGCCGGATTTGTGTGTATTCTTTGGCATTCTTCGCCCTCCTCTCTGCCGCTACCATACCATATTGGCAGGGCTATGATACACAAAACCCCGCCTGCCGGTGTGGCAAGCGGGGTTTTGTAAAATTTCGGCCTTGGGGCTATTTGAAAGTCAACATTTTTCGATATCGTCAGCAGAGCAATCGAATAGTTTCCAACTATCTTCGCTTCCGTATCCTCCTGGGACTTCTTTTTCGTCGCTTTCCACAACGAAAATTTTTTGTCCTTTCACTGTGGATATATCAACTACTATACCAGTTATCCCAGTGCTTTTTATTCTTACATGGTCATATTCATTTACCATTTTCATTCTCCCTGAATGCAGTGATTATACGTGGAACGCTACTTTCTGAGTCCATTCTCCAGCACGTGCGAAAACGCTTCGTTTTTTTTGTGCCAAGATTCATGTATATATTGAACCGAACAACTCCGTTATCCATGACTTCACGGTTAATCGCTTTAGATACATCAAACTGTTTTGCAATGTCATACCGCAATTTCAAACCGTCTTCCTTCGTGTATCCGACATCAAAAAATTCCTGAGAATGCTTTTGTGCTGGATTCAGAAAATATTCAGAAATCTTTTTTGGGGTTGTTTCGCACGGGGCATTGTTCACAAAATCTGTTTGGTGTTTTTGCGTTTTTATCTCCGCCCATCTTTCAGGTTCAGTATACTTCATCCGTTGAAAGTCGTCAAGCGATTTCGGAATGCTCGAACCAAGCGCCGCTTTATATTCTGCAAATTGCTTTTTGTCGGCATTTAGATTCTGGCTTTTCTTTTGATACAAATCCCACGCTTCCGGGTTCTGTGCCTTGTGCATCGCCTCCCACTCTTTGTATGTCATTCCTGGTATTTGCTCAGACTTCCCGGTCAACGGATTCTCCGCAACCCGTGGCGCTTTCGGGTCGTGGAATTTATCAACGGTGTCGATTGCGCAGCGACAATTATAAATCAAATATCCCGGTGCGCTTGGGTCTCCCGGGCATCTGATTTCATATCCATCAATATGGAATGGTTCTCCAAAATCCACCATTTGCCCATCGAGTTCCCTATGAGCGTGCCTCGTTTTCCCGTCCAATGTTGCTTTCCAAATGATTTTTCTATGGATTCCTTTTTCTTCTGCGTATTTGTACGCATCCAATCTCCCAAAGCTTTCCGCCGCCGTGGTTGCAGTTCTGGCAGACCGCACCGCCGCCGTCCTGTCCATACCAAGGATGTTTTGCAGTCTATCCGCAATGTGCAGGATGGATTCTCCTTGCAGAATTCCTTGGGTGATGGCGTTGTTCAGATGCTTCCTGTTCCATCGCTCATCCAGCGGAACATTCACAGAGGGGAGAGGAAGTACGTCCGGTTCTTCCCGTATCATCCTCTCCACAGTGTCATGGTCGTACAATGTCCAGGACAGATTTACATTTGCGTCCTTCTCAACAGAGTACGCCGCATAGTTGGCGTTCAAGGCGTACACGTTTGCCATGCCGCCCCGAACGATTTCCATAGCTATTTTATCGGAGTTTACAAAATCCTCGGTCAGCATGACAACAAGAGCTTTCAGCCGCCCACTATCGGCCATTTTGCCCTTTCTCCATGCCAGATACTCCGCCTTTTCCAGCTTCCCAGCTTCCACAAGGGCCGCTTTCTGCTTGTCCAGCCGTTCAAAATCCTTGTACCATTTTTCAAGCTTCTGTTTCATTTCCTTGGAAGCTTGCTTGTAGACGGCTGCCACCCGCTTTTCTATCAGCGCAAGCAGCTTGTCGGTCTCTTTGTGCCCATAGTCGGCCATGGCTTATTCCTCCGGCTGTTGGTTTTGGTTGTCCGGCTCCTGCTGCTGGTTCTGCTGCATCATTTCAAACTGCTTTTCCATGGCACCCATTCGCTGCAAATCGGCCTCGTCCCGCCGTTTCAGGATGTCCGGCACCTCCTCCGGGAGAATCCAGGGCAGATGCTTCAAAACGGTTTCGTCGTCCAGATATTCGGCGGCGGACAGGACCATGCTGGTCTCCTCAGCCTGGTTGATAACCTTGTTCCAGGTAAATTGCGGCTCCGGGTTCTGAATTCCGGCCACGGCGCAAATCTGTTGGATAAAGTCAATCAAGAAATATTCGAAGTCGGCGCATTTGTTGTCCTGCGGCTGATAAGCGGCGGAAATCTCCGTGGCTGTTTTCTCAGCTCCGGCCAGCGCCGCAACGTCCAGCATTTGTGCATCCTCGTACAGGTCACGCCGCAGAATGTCCAGCATGGTCTTTCTGGCTTCTACTGGCACATCCAGGGTGTGGGCCTCCGCGGCTGCCCCGTCGGTATCGTCCACCGTCGCCGCCCGGACCGAACGCATCCGCTGGATGAATTTAGCAAGGTCCGGGTCATCCATGGCCCCGGAGTTGTGCAGCAGCCAGTAAACACCGGCCTCGTCAATCTGGTTTGCAAAGCCGGACTTGACGAAATCGTAGCAGTCAATGGATTCCCGCAGCCCCACCAGCTCGGATTCGTGGGTATCGTTGCCGTACAGAATGGCAATGGGCAACCGTGTGTAATTTTCGTCGCACTGGTCCACAACGCCGAAATCGTCCCGCAGCTCCCGCCGGATATAGCCTCGCTTTGCAGCAAGCAGGGAAGGGGTGTCGCTTCCGATGGCGCTCCACTCGCTCACTCCGTCAGGCTCGTACAGAGTGGCCCGGAACACACTTTTACGCCCGGTCTCCCGAAACCAATACCGAATACCCGCCATCATCTCCCCGGTACTCTCGTCAAAAATCGGAACAAATCCGGGGTTTCCGGCTGTGTCGGCAAACGAAAACACTTCTAAATGGTCCAGATTCCAGAATCCGAATGCTTTTCCTTGGGCCAGCGCCATCTTGGCGGCGGTCTGTAGCTTGTTGTCAAAGTTCGCCCCCAGCCGCTCTTTGCCATCCATGGAAACGCCGTTACCCAGCACATATCCAACCTCCTGGGTAATCAGCCGCCGGAACATCAGCGTTTTAAGCCGATAGTCGCTGGACCAAATGTCCGGGGTCTTGTTGCCGGACAGTGTGAAAAGGACCTTCTGCATTCGCTCGATGGTCATATTGTGCTTATTGTAGTACGCCATGCCAGCCACGGCATCCCGGTAAGCCTTGCTGTCCCGGTGCATGTTCACGGCTTCCCGCAGGAATTCCCCGATTCTTCCGCCGCTGACAGCCTCCTGCAAATCCTGGTATGTTTTCATTCGTTCCCTCCGATATGTTTATTTTATAAAAGCATTGTGTAGGCCGGGTCATAAACCGGGTCTTTTTTATTCCACAGCCGCTTTACAATACAAGCCAGACTGTCCGGCGCATCATCATGTTCCGCATCCTCTGTGTAGTCGCAAATTTGGTTGATGTATGTTGTATCCGTCCCGGAAACAAAAACCACATTCCGCCACTCTGGTTTCAATACGCTGGATATCTTTTCGAATTTGTTTTGGTTCTCGTGATACGTCACGCAACGTTCCCCAAGACGGCGAAGGTCTTTCGCCAGATATCCCTTGTCGCCGTTGTCTTCGCAGTAGATAACACCAGCGTTAAATGCCTTGCGATATCGGATAATATCCTGCTTGCAATCGTCCACGTGTTTTCTCCACAGCTTCCCGAAGACGTAGTATTTCCCGCCAGACTTCCGGCAGATGGTAAACGCCGTATAGTCCTCGCCACCGTATGCTGCATCTATATGGCAAATGCCCTGCTCCGCAAGCGCCGGGTCGGCATTTGTCTCTGGGTCGGTGAAAATAACATCATCGGACGCAATGTGCCGCAGCTCATAGTTTGCGGCGAACAGAGACGCAACCATGCTATCCCGGATTTTTTTCAGCGTATCAGGGGAAATAAGCCCGGTACTGTAACAGTCGTACCGTTCCGGCTCAGGCATCAGCGTAAAGCAATCTTCTTTGTGCCAAGGTGTGCCGGTGTTGTAGATACGCCCGCCCCGGTTTTTGATGTTCTGCAGCTCTTGGTAAATCACTTTGGTGTGGTCTCGCTCTGCTTTGGAAATTCTGTCCTGCACGTTTACGATGTCGTCCGTAAAGATAATGTCAAAATGCTTTCCGGTCAAACTGCCGGAAATGCCACATCCATAAAGCTGCACCGTGCCTTTTGCTTCCTGGGAAAGATTGGTATTGATTTCTACAGCAGAAGCCGTTGTAAGGACCAGCGGCTTCCCGTGAATCAATTCACACAGTGCCTGCATGTGTCTATCCAGAAGGATATTCTGCACCTGCCGGATGACCTCTTTCACGTCGCTGTCCGTTTTGCGCATAAACATGATTTTTTTATTGGGCAACAGCACAATTAGGATTGCCAGAGCAATGGAAACGCAGGTGGTTTTGTAGCTGCCTCGGTGTGCCTGCAAAGTTTTATCCTCGGTGGTAGTAACCATGTCCACCATCCATTTGTTGTGCAGCGGCCCCAAATCCTTAAAGCCAACAGCCCACCCGATTTTAATCGGTGTTTCCGTCAGCAGTTTCACCGCCTGTTCCGCTGTCATCTCCAATCACCATCTTTTCCAGCTCGTCCAGCGCAATGCCTTTTGCATCCGATACCGTCACGTCCACATTGTCCCGCTGATTAAGGTACTGCTTGCCAAGCCAAATAGCCATAGATGCGGACTTTTCTGCAAGCTGC
>ERZ1034973.282-NODE-282-length-36788-cov-7.534615_pt1 | contig 36788 bp, 27 predicted proteins | sample MGYA00520686_ERZ1034973 | MGnify/ENA primary metagenome ERZ1034973 (study PRJEB33766, sample SAMN09781775) | gut metagenome | biome: gut microbiome | host: Homo sapiens | place: Madagascar | study: EMG produced TPA metagenomics assembly of the PRJNA485056 data set...
TAGGAATGCTGTGGCTGTTTACGCAACCAGCGCTGCTGGTTATAGGTATTGTTTTACTTGTGGTAATTATTGCGTGCTGTTCGGGGACGAAATAGGTGGGAATAAAAGATGAAACTATTAAGTGTCTGAGAAAAATTAATGAAAATATTGTAAGTCTCAAGTACTATATGGTAAAATAATAAGAAAAGCGGGAAGGGAAGAAAATATGATAGCAAAATTAGAACTCGAATTAGCTTGCAATGAAGAACTGGCATATCAGATGTCATCATTGTTTCATGGAGTTTTGATGGAATTGCTGCCTGAAGAATATGCAGACGAATTACATTACTCTAAGCTGCATCCGTACACGCAGCATCTGGAATGCAGAGGAAAGACGTGGTATTGGATAATCACAGCATTGAATAAACAGGCGGTTGACATAATACTTAAAAATGCTTTGTGGAACTTAGAGAAGATTGAGCTGAAAAAGAAACAGATAGTGATAAATATCATTGGAAAGCAGTACATTGAAATGCCATATAAGCAGTTGATGGAGCATTTTTATCACGAAGAGCATGGAAAGTATCTGCAGCTTCATTTTATATCACCAACAGCCTTTAAACAGAATGGAAGATATGTATTTTATCCGGACATTCACTGTTTTTTTCAAAGTCTCATGAATAAATATGACGCTGCGGTAGGGGATAATATTATGTGGGACGAGGAAACGTTGGAACAGCTATGTGAAAATGCACAGATAGTCAGGTATGATTTGAAAAGTGTAAGCTTTTCACTTGAGGGTGTCCGTATTCCTGCATTTGTAGGGAAAATTACAATCAAAATAAACGGAACAAAAACAATGGCAGATTTTGCAAACATGCTTGTGGAATTTGGAACCTATTCAGGGGTTGGGATTAAAACTGCTCTTGGCATGGGATGCATACGACAGCTAAAAGAAAGGGGATAGGAAATGCTTAAGGACAGACAGATAAAGCTGGTTGTGGGAAGTTTGTTGCACGATATAGGCAAGGTAGTATATAGAAGCGGCGACGGAAGAAACCACAGTGTGAGCGGGTATGATTTCCTGAAAAATCAGGCCAAAATTGAAGATACTGAAATTTTAAACTGTGTAAGGTATCATCATGGCAAGTATCTAAGCAGTGCGGATATAGCACCGGATGATCTAGCTTACATCACATATTATGCAGATAATGTTGCGGCATTTACAGACCGCAGGGAAGCATCTGTTCAGGAGGAGGGATTTGATAAATCAATTCCATTGGACAGTGTTTTCAATATATTAAACGGAAATCATGGAAAAAGCCATTATGCGATGCAGGTGCTGAATCCAAAGGAAGCTATTAACTATCCTACAGAAGAAGCTGTTTCCATGGATGAACATTTTTATAAAACAGTAGTTGATAATATTACAAATAATCTTCTTGGAATAAAGCTGGATGAGGAATATGTTAATTCACTGCTTTCTGTCTTAGAAGCAAATTTAAGCTATATCCCTTCATCTACATCAAAAAGAGAGCTTGCGGATATATCATTATTTGACCATGTTAAAATTACAGCAGCAGTGGCATCATGTGTAGAACAGTATTTACAATCACAAAATGAAACCGACTATAGGGAACTGTTATTTAAGAATGCTAAGACATCATATGATAAAGAGATGTTTTTACTCTATTCAATGGATATTTCAGGCATTCAGAGCTTTATTTATTCCATCAGTGATAAAGGAGCTTTGAAGGGACTTCGTGCCAGAAGTTTTTATCTGGAAATTATGATGGAGCATGTGATAGACGAGCTTTTGGAGAGGTTGTCGTTGTCAAGAGCTAATCTTATTTATACAGGTGGTGGACACTGCTATATTCTGCTTCCCAATACAGATGAAGTGCTGCAAATACTGGAAAAATATGAGAAAGAAGTGAATCAGTGGCTGCTTGAGACCTTTGATATTTCACTTTATATAGCATGTGGATATGCGGTTGCAAGTGCAAATAATCTGCGCAATGTGCCAGAAGGAAGCTATTCAGAACTCTATCAGAATATATCAAAAATGACATCAGAAAAGAAAGCTCATAGATATACGCCGGAGATTATAAAATATCTGAATATCAAAAAGCATGACGGAGAAAGAGAATGCAATGTCTGCCGCAGAGTGGCGAAGGTAAATAAGGACGGACGTTGTCCAATCTGTGAAGCACTGGAGAATATGGGAAGAGATATGCTTCATGGAGAATATTTCGTGGTATTGTGTGAGCCACAGGAGTACGCACTTCCATTTCCGGGAAATCGTTATCTGATAGTACAGACAGAAAAGAACATAAAAGAAACCATGCAGAAAGATAACTACGTGCGCTGTTACACCAAGAATGATTTTTATACAGGAAAGCTTGTGACAACAAAGCTGTGGGTTGGCGATTATGTGGCAAAGGATGCAAATACTTTTGGAGAATTAGCAGAAAAGTCAAAAGGAATTAAGAGGATTGCGGTGCTCAGGGCTGATGTGGATAATCTGGGAACATCATTTGTATATGGATTTAAGAGAGATAAAGATGAAAGCTATGTCACACTTTCGCGTACGGCAGCGTTATCGAGACAATTGTCATTGTTCTTTAAGGGATATATCAATAAAATTCTCGAACAGGGAACAGAGAGTGTCTTTGCAGATAGTGGGCCGCGAAATGTAGTGATTGTATATTCAGGTGGAGATGATGTATTTCTGGCAGGAGCCTGGAATGAAGTGATTTCCGTATTCATGGATTTGAGAAAATCATTGGAAAGATTCACACAGGGAACACTTACAATATCAGGTGGAATCGGGGTATATCCGGATTCATATCCGATTCATGTGATGGCACAGGAGACACAGTTTTTAGAGGACTGTTCAAAGGAATGTGATGGTAAGAATGCAATCACCATATGGAATGAAGAGCATACATATCCGTGGCATGAATTTCTGGAAAAAGTTGCAGGTGAGAAGTTTAATGCATTGAAAGATTATTTTGAGAAAAATGACGAGCGTGGAATGGCATTTCTGTATCATCTTACAGAGCTTCTGAGATCATATGGTGAACGAATTAATATTGCAAGATATGTGTATTTGTTATCACGCATGGAGCCTGACCGCGACAGCATTCTGGAAGTACAGGAGGCTTACAGCAGATTTTCAGAGAAAATGTATTTGTGGAGCCAAAATCCAAAAGACAGAAAAGAACTGCTTACGGCAATTTATTTATATGTGTATTTGAATAGAAAAGAGGAGGATGTGTAAATATGAAGCTAACAGAGGAAAACTATGTAGAAACAGCGGAGAAAGCTATTCAGGAAATCTGTGCACTTAAGAACAAGAGTGGTAAATCAGTTCCGCCTGTTACCACATCAAAAATCAGAAATCTGCTTGCAATGACTGCAGCAATTTACAACGATGTGATAGTGAGCCAGTCAGAAAAGCTGTCAGCGGAAATAGTTGGAAGAATCAATTATTTAAAAATCCGTTTTGTGTATGAGGCAGGACGCGAGCCAAAGGTAAAGGCGCTTGTGGAAAAAGCACAGCTTCTGGAGCATTTAAAAGAGGTAGGAAACAGCAGAGCACAGTATATTTTGTTCAGCAGATATATGGAGGCTTTGGTTGCATACCGTAAATTTTACGGTGGACATGATGAATAGAAGGAGTAAAAAATATGTTTGCAAAAATTGAAATCAGCGGAACCATAGAAATAGTAACAGGACTTCACATTGGCGGCTCAAGTGCCTTCTCAGCAATCGGAGCAGTGGATTCTCCGGTAATAATGGATACGAGAACAAATCAGCCAATGATTCCGGGAAGCAGTTTAAAGGGAAAAATGAGAGCACTGCTTGCAAAACAGTATAACACAGCAATTGCAAAAACTGCAGATGATGACGCGGAATGCCTGACGAATCTTTTTGGAAGTGCAAAGTCAAAGAAAGAAAGCCGTGTATTATTCACAGATATGTTTTTAGATAATCTTGATGAATTAAAGAGGGCAGGACTTACCGGAGCAACAGAGGTAAAATTTGAAAACTCTATTTCCAGAATGACAGCAGTGGCAAATCCGAGACAGATAGAGCGAGTAGTGCGTGGAGCACAGTTTCCAATGCAACTAATATATGAATATACAGATAAAACAGATGAGGAAACTCTGCTACAGGATTTTTGCATTCTGAAAGAAGGCTTTAAACTTCTGGAATATGATTATCTAGGCGGCAGTGGCTCCAGAGGATATGGACGAGTTAAGTTTTTGGATTTGGATGCAGAGCCTGTTATTGGAGATGTGGATGATGCATTAATGGAAAAATGTCGTGCAATATTGGAAGGATAATCGTATGGAATATACTATCTATAAACTTGAATTTCAGACAGGCGTGCATTTTGGTACAGGAGCATTGGATGATGGAGCTTATATTTTTCATGCGGACCAGCTTTTCTCAGCAATGTATATAGAAGCACTAAAGCTTGGAAAGGCACAGAATTTCTATGAAGCTGTAAAGGCAGGCAATCTCCTTCTGTCAGATGCACTGCCTTACATTGATAAGCAGTATCTGATTCCCAAGCCAATGATTTATGTACAGACAGACCGTCAGGGAGAGTCAAAACAGAAAAAAGCATATAAAAAGCTAAAATATCTTCCGGTGGAGAAAATAGATGAATTTCTGACAGGAAACATGAATCTTGAATCGGATCCGATGAGAGGCTTCGGTCAAATGCAGCAACAGACAATGGCTCATGTACGAAAAGACGAGGACACGCTACCGTACAGGGTAGGCACCTTTTATTACGCACCGGGATGTGGGCTGTATGTGATTATAGCTTTCCAATCAGATGAAGAACTTTATCTGGCAGAAGAGCTTCTGGAATCACTTTCCTACACCGGAATTGGTGGAAAGAAAAACAGTGGCATGGGCAAATTTCAGTTCAGAAAAGGAAAACCATCACCGGAACTTGAGAAAAGACTATGTGAAAAATCGTCGAGAAATATACTTATCTCTACAGCTCTTCCGGCGGAAGAAGAGATGGAAGCAGCGATGGACGGAGCGTCATATCTGCTGGAAAAAAGATCAGGCTTTGTGGCTTCTGGTGATTATGCACCTGAATGGCACAAAAAGAAGGATTTGTATGTATTTGCCCCAGGTTCTTGCTTTACAAACCGCTTTCTGGGCGATATTTATGATGTGTCTGATGGTGGAAATCATGCAGTATATCGTTATGCAAAGGCTTTGTTTTTGGGGGTGTAGGTATGCAACAGTTTTTAAAACATTATAAAGTAAAAATTCGTGTGCTGTCTCCAATTTTTATAGGTTCAGGCGAGAAAATAGGGAAAAAAGAGTACATATATATGCCGTGGAATCACCGCGTTATTATCCCGGATGTAGATAAGATGTTTGAGGATTTGAGCAGGCGCGGATGGACAAATGAGTTTACGTCATTTCTGATGGACAGCAGAAACGGACAGATGCCGTTATCCACCTGGCTTGCGCAGAAGAAGCTGCGTGGTGAGGATTATGAAAAGTGGAAAAAATACGAGATGGATGCAGGGGAAGCGTTTGTAAACCCCGCCTCACGTCCAAAAGAAATTGATGCTTTTGTGAAGGATGCATATGGAATGCCATATGTACCGGGAAGCAGTATTAAAGGAATGATACGCACAATTCTGCTTGTCTGGGAAATACAGAAGAATCCTGATGCTTTCAGAGAAATCTGCAGGGAAATTAAAATGAGCTCACAAAATAAAGCGAGCAGAAAAATCTGTCTGGCAAGGGAAACATCAAAGCTGGAACAGCAGATTATGTATACGCTTGGCAGAGACGAAAAGAAAACACAGAATGCAGTAAATGACTGTCTGTCAGGACTTCGTGTGGGTGACAGTGCACCGATTTCAACGGAACAGCTTACACTCAGCCAGAAGATTGACTATACACTGGATGGAAAGAAGAAGCCTTTGCCACTGTTACGTGAAACACTGATACCCGGCACTGAAATCTGCTTTGATATTTCTATTGATACCACATTATGTGATTATGATATGGAAGATATATTAGAAGCTGCACAGGTGTTTCAGCAGGTGTGTAACACTTACTTTTATGAGCGATTCCACAGACCTGTTAGAGCAGAGAATGCGGTATTCCTGGGCGGTGGCTGCGGCTTCCTCTCAAAGACTGTACTGTATGCACTGTTTGGACAGGATGCAGTGCGTATTGTAGACAGCGTATTCCAGAATACATTAGGTCGCCAGTATACGGTTCACAAGCATCAGAGAGATGTCGGACTCAGGATAGCTCCACATGTATGTAAGTGCACAATGTATCAGGGTGAGCTGTATGATATGGGCATAGGACAGATATCATATGAAGAATAATAAAAGATTTCACGATTTTTGCGCCGATGCCTTAAAACACTGGCATTTGGTGGTATTTGATATTAGATTTTCAGATGGTAAAAAGCCGGATTAGGTTTTGCACTGCAATCCGGCTTTGCAGCCCGGTAATTATAAGGGCTGCAGAGGACAGGATTGAAATATAAAGAACTCCAATAGGGGACGGAAATTTGTGCAACATTTCACGGCTGAGCTGTAGGCTTTTTATTGAAATATAAAGAACTCCAATAGGGGACGGAAATTCATAAGCACATTTACGGTCAATATATTCAGTGTTATTGAAATATAAAGAACTCCAATAGGGGACGGAAATGATTGAGATTTCTCGCATATGCTTCACCATTGTATATTGAAATATAAAGAACTCCAATAGGGGACGGAAATTCTCAACAATCTCTTGTACTAATTCAACCATTCTATCATTGAAATATAAAGAACTCCAATAGGGGACGGAAATTTTTATAGATAGCATGAGCCATTAAAGTAATATGATTGAAATATAAAGAACTCCAATAGGGGACGGAAATTTTCAAAGGTTTACACGGTTTTGTTAATCTTAAAAGATTGAAATATAAAGAACTCCAATAGGGGACGGAAATGCAAATGCCAGTCTTTTTAAGTGTTTACAGTGATCTGATTGAAATATAAAGAACTCCAATAGGGGACGGAAATGCTTATTTTTTGTTGCCATATTACATACCTGCCCATTGAAATATAAAGAACTCCAATAGGGGACGGAAATTGCCTTAACATTTTGTTGTGTGATTCTTTGTTTTGTTGAGATTGAAATATAAAGAATTCCAATAGGGGACGGAAATACTAACAGCATTAGCAATAATGCTAATATGACTAATAATTGAAATATAAAGAACTCCAATAGGGGACGGAAATCTTGTTGAGGGACTATCTATACAATTTGTATAAGTAATTGAAATATAAAGAACTCCAATAGGGGACGGAAATCACGTTCAAGCTCGTTAGCAACAGTATCACGCATTGAAATATAAAGAACTCCAATAGGGGACGGAAAATATTGAGCAACCATTAATATCGAAACTATAATAAATTGAAATATAAAGAACTCCAATAGGGGACGGAAAAAGTTCGATATATGTATACATGTTTTTTGGGTCAATCATTGAAATATAAAGAACCCCAATAGGGGACGGAAACTAAATAGTCCAAAACTCTTGTCTTGTTTTTGTGATAATTGAAATATAAAGAACCCCAATAGGGGACGGAAACACAATCTGACGATTTAACCAACTAAGCTACTAACACAATTGAAATATAAAGAACCCCAGTAGGGGACGGAAACTCAAGACTGCTGCAGTTCGGCTTTTCGTTGCTTATTGAAATATAAAGACCCCAATAGGGGACGGAAACAACAACTGTCTTGTCTGTAATTGCTGAGATTTTGAAACATTGAAATATAAAGAACCCCAATAGGGGACGGAAACTTCACTCTTGTCTTGTCCGTGTACGGAGTTTCAAATTGAAATATAAAGAACCCCAATAGGGGACGGAAACTGCTTTTAAGATTGCTTCAATTAACTCATCTTTCTTAATTGAAATATAAGGAACCCCAATAGGGGACGGAAATTCCGACATATTTCTTATCCTGTCGGCATTGGTCTGATAGAAATATAAAGAACCCCAATAGGGGACGGAAACGAATATTTGATTTATTGGAGCAAAAATATGGATAAATTGAAATATAAAGAACTCCAATAGGGGACAGCATAAAGAAAAAAATATCATAGAGAGGGAATCATAAAATATGAGCTACTTATATGTATGTGAGCAGGGAGCTACAATCGGAATTACAGAAAATCGCTTTCAGGTAAAATATAAAGATGGCATGGTAAAGAGTATTCCGGCTGAAACCTTGGAAGTGATTGAAGTGTTCGGAAAAGTACAGATTACTACCCAGTGTATGACAGAATGTTTGAAGCGTGGTGTAAACATTATTTTTTATTCTACAAATGGAGCATATTTTGGAAGATTAATTTCCACGAATCATGTGAATGTTCAAAGACAGCGTGTACAGGCAAGACTGACCGAGGATGCACAGTTTAGAGTGGGTTTTTCAAAACGTATTATTAATGCAAAAATCCGCAATCAGATAGTTGTTTTACGCCGCTATGCAAGAAACCAAGAGAGTGATATTCAGCGTGCGGTTATTGAAATGCAGAATATGTATAAAAAGTTGGAAGCAGCACAGGGGATAGAGCAGGTTATGGGATATGAAGGAACGGCGGCAAAAATATATTTTCGCGAATTAGGACGGCTTATAGATCCGGAGTTTGCATTTACAGGAAGAAATAGGAGACCGCCTCGTGACCCATTTAATTCATTGATAAGTCTGGGATACTCCATTATTTTGAATGAGCTATATGGAAAGCTTGAGGCAAAAGGGTTAAATCCATATTTTGGAATAATGCATAGTGACAGAGAGAAACATCCGACACTGGCAAGTGATTTGATGGAAGAGTGGCGAGCAGTGCTGATTGATTCAACAGCTTTAAGCATGCTGAATGGACATGAACTTCGTAGAGAAGATTTTTATTATGGAACAGACCAGCCTGGCGTTTTTCTAGCGAAGGATGCATTCAAAAAATATGTGCAGAAGCTTGAAACAAAATTCAGGACAGAAAGCAGATATTTAACATATGTAGATTATAGTGTCAGCTTTCGAAGAGCAATGGATTTACAGATAAATCAGTTTGTTCGCGCAATTGAAGAACATGATCCAACTCAATACACACCTGTGATGATACGTTAGGAGCTGCCTATGGAAAACTATTTCTGGAATACGGAAGAAACACAAAGCGTTAAAAAATTGTATGTTCTGATTATTTATGATATTGTTGATAATAAGAAACGATTGGCATTTTCAAAAAAATTAAACGGCTACGGATTTCGCGTGCAAAAGTCAGCATTCGAAGCTATGATTACAGAAAGTCTGTATCGTAAGCTTATAGATGAAATTCCTGCTATGATTGACAAGGAGATAGACAGTGTAAGGGTGTACAAGATTCGAGGTAGTGGAGAGGTTAATTTATTTGGAATCAGTAACACAATCACAGATGAAGAGGTTATTATTTTATGAACAGGAAAATTTTATTTACTCCGGTCGGAGGAACAGATCCAATATCTTCAACAAATTGCTATGATGGAGCTATTTTACATATTTGCAGACATTACAAACCGGATAAAGTCATAATGTATATGTCAAAAGAAATGCTTGAAAATCAAGAAAAAGATGATAGATACAGATATTGTCTGGACAAGCTTTGCGATTTGCAGAAACGTACTATGAGCTACGAAATCATAGAGAAAAATGAACTTACAAAGGTTCATGAATTTGATTTCTATTATGAAGATTTTCAGAAATGTATCCGCGATATTTATCAGACAATGGATGAATCAGATGAATTGTTTTTGAATGTGTCATCAGGTACTCCTGCAATGAAAAGTGGTCTTCTAGTATTGCAGACCATGGAGGAATATCCGGCAAAACTGATACAGGTTTCTACACCAGAAAAAAGAATAAATGAGCATCATCATAAGGATTACGATGTTGTTACTTTGTGGGAGTTGGATGAGGATAATCAGCCGGATGCACATAACAGGTGTAGTGAAATAACCTGTCCGAGTCTTCAGAAGCTAAAGAAAGAAGAAGTGATAAAAAAGCATATTATGTCATATGATTATCGAGCTGCGCTGACGGTAGCTAATACCATGAAGACAGATGATACACAAAATTATAAAATTTATCTGGAACTTGCCGAAAAGAGACTGTTGCTCGATATGTCAGCGGTTGATAAAATGGCTAAGAAAATAGATTTTGACTGTATTCCTGTTAAATCTTCCTCAGAACGTATGTTATTCGAATATGCCCTTTGCATGATGATAAAGCTGAAAAAGGGAGAATATGTGGATTTTATCCGTGCAATTACGCCGATACTTGTAGATCTATTTGAACTGGTGTTAAAGGTACAGTGCAAAATAGATGTGAATGATTACTGCAATAACATTAAGAAAAAAGATGGTTCAAACCAGCGCCGCTGGTCAGGTGATAAGCTGATGAATACAGAGGTCGAGAATGTGCTTAATACAGCTTTTTCAGGAAGCTTCAAGTTGGGAGATGTTTATTCAGTTCATATAAAAGCATTGATAGAGCATTTTTCAACAGACATACAATTAAATGAACTGATATCTAATCTGCGTCTTGTTGAAGAAAAAATTAGAAATACCGCAGCGCATGATATTGTTTCAGTTACGGAAAAAGTGATAGAAGAAAGGACTGGTTTTTCGGCGGACAAGATAATGAAGATGATACAAAAGTTATTCTCTTATACTGGCATTAAGGTGAAAAAAGAATATTGGGATTCGTATGATTTGATGAATCAGGAAATATTGGAAAAATTTTGATTTCAAATTTTCCTGCTCACACAGGAAGAGAAGGTTATCAAACCGGAGAATTTAAAGGAATGTGACACCACAGAGGTGTTATCCGTTTTCGGTATTGATAAGAAGCAGATTATTAAGCAGAAATGAAGAGACTTAGACCATTGTTTGAGTTATTGAAAAATGCGTCAGATGAGGAAAAGCTGAATGATTTAATTACAAAGGACGAAACCTTCACAAGGGTTGACGTTGAGACAGTAGCAGCTATCAATCTGTTTGTAGGAACTGACATTAAGTATGATGAAAAGGAAGAGGTGGTAAATATGTGTAAGGCATGGGATGATCATAAAAAGCGTGGCATTCAGGAGGGCATGCAGAGAGGAATGCAACAGGGAATGCAGCAGGGCCGTCTTTTTGAAATTTATCTTTCAGTACAGGAGGGAGACTATTCTGCAAAAAGAGGTGCCGAGAAGGCAGAGATGTCGCTCGATGAATTTGAAAAAGCGATGAGCAAGGCGGGATATAAAATTCCTGAGCTGGTATAATAATCCAAATATATTTCACACAAACCGGTCTATCAGTGGTACAATAAGCCACAGAAAGACCGGCTTTTTAGAGTATAGCTACAATAAAAGAGGATAGACAAACAGATATGTACAAGACGAAAATAGATAATCTGGATTTAAAACAGATTGCTGACAGTGGTCAGTGCTTCAGATGGAAGAACACAGGAGAAAATGAATACACGGTAGTGGCATTTGACAGGGCACTTCGGATTAAACAGGATGGGAATGAGTTTGAGCTGGACTGTGATGAGGCAGACTGGAACAATATATGGAAAAGCTATCTGGATATGGATACGGATTATGCGGGGATTGCAAAGCTGATAGCAGACGGAGATGACGCGCATCTGAAGGAGGCATATGCGTATGGCAGTGGTGTGCGCATTTTAAGGCAGGATTTGTGGGAGATGATTGTTACTTTTATGATTTCCCAGAATAATAACATAAAGCGAATCACAAATAGTGTGGATTTACTTTGCAGGCGGTGCGGGCATAAAATAGACGGCAGTGCAGAGGGGGAAGAGCTGTATACATTTCCAAAGCCGCTTGAGGTGCCGGAGGAGGTTTTTGATGACAGGAGCATGGGCTTTGGCTATAGGGCACCGTATCTGAAGGAAATATATGAGTATGGCGCTAATAATCCTGACTGGCTTGATAATCTGCGCAAAATGAGCTATGATGAGGCGATGGAAAGCCTGCTTTCTCGCAAAGGAATTGGCAAAAAGGTGGCAAACTGCATATGCCTTTTCGGTTTGCATCATGTGGATGCGTTTCCGATAGATACGCATGTAAAGCAGCTTTTGGACAAATATTATAGTGATGGCTTTGATTTTGAGCGCTACAAGGGTGTGGCGGGAATTATCCAGCAGTATTTGTTTTATTTTGAATTGTAAATGATATGAGAAAGAGAAAGGATAAACGATGTACGTTATAGTAGGACTTGGAAATCCTGATAAAAAATATGAGCACACAAGACACAATATCGGATTTGATGTGATAGATGCGCTTGCGGATAAATATAATATAAGTGTGACAGACAAAAAGTACAAGGCGCTTTGTGGAAGCGGAGTGATTGAGGGCATGAAGGTGCTGCTTGTGAAGCCGCAGACATACATGAACTTAAGCGGCGAGTCTGTTGCTGAGGTGATGAATTTTTATAAGCTTGATCCGGATGAGGAAATGATCGTTATTTTTGATGATATTTCGCTTGAGCCGGGGCGTATCCGTATCCGCAAAAAGGGCAGTGCCGGCGGTCACAATGGGATTAAGAGCATCATTGCAATGACCGGCACACAGGGCTTCAGCCGTATCAAGGTTGGTGTTGGAGAGAAGCCGCAGGGCTGGGATCTTGCTGACCATGTGCTTGGGCGTTTCAGCTCTGAGGACAGGGCAAAGGTGGAGGAAGCTATAGGTCATGCGATGGATGCAGCAGTTCTTATGATGCAGGGCGAGACGGATAAGGCCATGAACATATATAACTAGCTGGAAATCGACAAGGTGATTTTGAACAGACAGAAATGGAGAATTGAAAGTGAAAGCATTTACAGAGCCACTCCTTTCCCTTGCGGGATTTGAGGAGATGACAAAAACGGCAGAAAAATCGTCCGGACTTATATCTGTCACGGGATGTATAGATGCGCAAAAATCACAGATGATATATGCCTTTGGAGGTCACAGGAAAAACAAGCTTATTGTGACCTTTGGAGAGCAGAAGGCGAAGGAACTGTACGATGAGTACAGTTTTTTTGACAAAGAGGTGGTGTATTATCCATCAAAGGATGTGCTTTTTTACCAGTCGGATATCAGGGGCAATCTCCTGACAGCGGAGCGCATCAGGGCTTTGAAGGCTATCCGTGAGCAGGAGAGAGTGACGCTTGTGACCACCTTTGATGCGCTGATGAATACAATGGCGCCGATAGAAAAGATGTGGGAAAACGTGCTTACACTTGAGCAGGGACAGCTTTTGGATTTGAAGGAAATTCAGGCTGCTCTTATCAGAATGGGCTATGAAAAAGAGTATCAGGTCCAGACGATGGGACAGTTTTCTGTAAGGGGTGGTATTCTTGATGTTTTTCCGCTGACGGAGGAGAATCCTATCCGAATCGAGCTGTGGGGAGACGAGATAGACACCATCAGATATTTTGACTGCGAGAGCCAGAAATCCATCGAAAATATTGACCGGGTGAGCATATATCCGGCGGCAGAGATTGTACTTAGCGATGAGGAAAAGGCCGGGGGAATTGACAAGCTTAAGGCAGAGGCAAAGCGTGTGTCTGACAAGCTTAGAAAGCAGATGAAGACAGAGGAAGCACACAGAGTGACTGTGATGGCAGATGAGCTTACCGAGGAATGGGGAGAGCTGTCCATGTATGCGGGCATGGATGCTTTTTTGTCGTACTTTTTTGACCAGAGAGTTGGGCTTTTGGATTATTTTAAGCCATCGGACAGCCTTATATTTTTCGATGAGCTGACCAGGTGCGCAGAGCAGGGAAAGCTCACAGAGACTGAGTTTTCAGAGAGCATGAAGCAGAGACTTTCGATGGGATATATACTTCCGGGGCAGATGAACGGTCTTTTTACAGAAAAGGAGATTGTGGCAAAGCTCGAGAAGTATTCGTGTATCGCACTCGCTGCGCTCGATAATAAAGCAAACGGACTGCACCAGCTGGGAAGCTATGGTATTCACTGTCAGAGCGTCAGCCCATATAACAACAGCTTTGAGCTTTTGATAAAGGACTTAAAGCACTATAAGAAAAACGGCTACAGAGTCATTCTTTTATCCGGTTCAAGGACGAGGGCAAAGCGGCTTTCAGAGGATATCACAGACCAGGGAATCACATGTTTTTACACTGAAAACTACGACCATGAGCTTTCCCAGGGGCAGATTATGGTCTGCTACGGCAAGGTGAGAAGAGGCTTTGAGTATCCTATCCTAAAGTTTGCCGTGATTACGGAGTCAGATATTTTTGGGGCACAGCAGAAGAAAAAGAAGCGTCACCGCACCTATGAGGGTGAAAAAATACAGAGCTTTACCGATTTGTCGGTGGGGGACTATGTGGTGCATGAAAACCACGGACTAGGTATTTACCGCGGCATTGAAAAGCTTGAGGTGGACAAAAAGGTAAAGGACTACATCAAGATAGAGTATCAGGGTGGCTCCAATCTCTATATCCTCGCTACCCAGCTTGACATGATACAAAAGTATGCCGGAAAGGATGCCAGAAAACCAAAGCTCAACAAGCTTGGCGGTCAGGAATGGACCAGAACGAAGAATAGGGTCAGAGGTGCGGTAAAGCAGATTGCAGGAGACCTGGTGAAGCTGTACGCCCAGCGTGAGCAGCAAAACGGATATGCCTTCGGCGAGGATACGGTGTGGCAGAGAGAGTTTGAGGAGCTTTTCCCTTTTGATGAGACTGAGGATCAGATTCTTGCAATTGAAGCCACAAAGACTGATATGCAGAGCCATAAAATAATGGACAGACTGATTTGCGGTGACGTGGGCTACGGCAAGACGGAGGTTGCAATCCGTGCGGCCTTCAAGGCGGTGCAGGACAGCAAGCAGGTGGCATATCTTGCCCCGACAACCATTCTGGCACAGCAGATTTATGATACGTTTTCGCAGAGGATGAAGGATTTTCCGGTGAATGTGGATTTGATGTGCCGTTTCAGAAGCGCAGCGGAGCAGAAAAAGACGATAGAAAAGCTTAAAAAGGGTGAGGTTGATATCATTATCGGAACACATCGTATACTCTCAAAGGATGTGCAGTTTAAGGATCTGGGACTTTTGGTAATCGATGAGGAGCAGCGCTTTGGAGTGACTCACAAGGAGAAAATTAAGCAGATGAAGGTCAATGTCGATGTACTCACACTGACCGCCACACCGATTCCGAGGACACTTCACATGAGTTTAATCGGCATAAGGGATATGAGCGTGCTTGAGGAGCCACCGATGGACCGTGTACCGATTCAGACATATGTCATGGAGTACAATGATGAGCTTGTCAGAGAGGCAATTAACAGGGAGCTTGCCAGAAACGGACAGGTGTACTATGTGTACAATAAGGTGCGCGACATAGCAGACATAACAGCAAAGCTGCAGGAGCTGGTGCCGGATGCGACTGTTGCATTTGCGCACGGACAGATGAAGGAGACTGAGCTTGAGCGCATCATGTACCGTTTTATCAATGGTGAAATAGATGTGCTTGTATCCACGACCATTATAGAGACCGGACTTGACATTTCAAACGTCAATACAATGATTATACACGATGCGGACAACATGGGACTTTCACAGCTTTATCAGCTCCGCGGACGAGTCGGCAGGTCTAATCGTACTGCGTATGCTTTCCTCATGTACAGGCGCAACAAGATGTTAAAAGAGGTGGCAGAAAAGCGTCTTGCAGCGATAAAGGAGTACTCAGACCTTGGCAGCGGCTTTAAGATTGCCATGAGAGACCTTGAAATCCGTGGTGCGGGCAATCTGCTCGGTGCGGAGCAGAGCGGGCACATGGAGGCAGTGGGCTACGATTTGTACTGCAAGATGTTGAGCGAGGCTGTAAAGGAGGCAAAGGGCATCGAGGATATCAGTGATAAATTTGACACGACTGTGGATATTGTTACCGATGCTTATATTCCGGCAGGTTATATTGCAAACGAATTCCAGAAGCTGGATATATACAAGCGTATTGCAGGCATAGAGACAGAGGAAGAGAAGGATGAGATGCTCGAGGAGCTCATAGACAGGTTTGGTGAACCACCAAAATCAGTGCTCAGCCTGCTTCGCGTGGCAAGGCTTAAGGCGTTGGCACATGCCGTATATATCACTGAGATAAAGCAGACAGGCTCACTGATAAAGCTTACCATGTTTGAACGGGCAAGGATAAATCCGGAGAAGATACCGGAGCTTATTGCCAAATATAAATCCTCACTCAAATTCAATATGGCAGAAAACCCATATTTCACATTTGATTTAAAAAATGGCAGCGTGGCAAAGAAGCGGGATGTGCTTGATGTGGTGGAGGAACTGATCTCGCAGATGCGTAAGGAACTGATTACGGCTGAATAGTTGCCCGAATTTTGGAATCATGTAGCATATAGCATAGGAAACACCACATGCTTTACGCGAAATTGACGATAATTTACAAAGTTTAGAAAATGCTTGCCAGCAGGCCCGAAAAGCTCTATAATATACGAGCGATACTATACCAATTTTAAAGAGGATAGATACAATGAAAGCGAAAAAAGTAATAGCTATGTTATTAGCTGCAACACTCTCAGTTACAGCTTTTACAGGATGTGCAATAAATAAAACCGCAACAGTTGCGACATTAGATAAAGAGGATATCAAGCTTGGGCTTGTTAATTTTATGATAAGGTACCAGGAGGCCGGTTATGATGACATGTATATACAGTACATGGGCGAGGGCTACTGGGACAAGACAGTATCAGGCAATAATACTGTGCTTGAAACATGGAAGAAAAATGCTATCGAGGAGGCTCATGAGCTTTACACATTAAAGGCGCATCAGTCAGATTACGATGTAGAGGTTTCTGATGATGAGAAAAAGGAAATCAAAAAGGCCGCAGAGAAGTTTATGAAGGCAAATTCCGATGATGTGATAGACGAGATGAGTGCTACAGAGGAGATTGTCGAGGAATATTTAGAGCTTCGCCTCATAAAGAGTAAGATGTATGCTGCAATCATCAAAAATGCTGATTCAAGCGTGACGGATGAGGAAGCCAATATGGCTGCATACACCATTGTGAAGCTTGATTACAAGGGTGCATATGATTCTAATTACAAGTATCAGACATATACAGATGAGCAGTCAGCACAGATAAAGGCACAGGCAGATGCAGTGGTAGAGGCGCTTGCAGGCGGATCATCCTTAGAGGATGCAGCCAAGGCAGCAGGCACTAAAGCCACAACAGGCACATACGCCACATACGTTGATCCGGATGCGGAGAAGACAGATGATTCAGATAAGAAATCAGATGACACAGAGTCTAAAGAGAGCTCAAAGTCATCGGACAGCAAGACAAAGGATAGTGTATACACTACAAACAATCTTGATCAGAGCGTTGTAGATGCGCTCAATTCCCTTGAGGAGGGACAGACCTCAGACCTCATTACTACAGACAGCACTTACTATATCGTAAGGCTCGACAAAAAGACCGATGAGGAAGCAACAGAGTCAAACAGGAAGACTGTAAAGGGCAATAAAGAGGACAAATATTACAATGGCATCCTTTCAGGATGGCAGGACGATGAAAAATGGTCTGTAAAGCAGAAGCAGCTTGACAAGATCAAGATTCACAATTATTTTACTACTACCAAGAAGGACAAAAAGGCAGCAGACACAAGCGCTACAGAGAGCACACAGCAGTCAGAAAGCACCAATAGTACAGATACAGAGAATACTGAGGCAGTAGATGGAACAGAAAACTAATATCGTACTTATAGGCATGCCGGGAGTTGGAAAGAGTACCATAGGCGTAATACTTGCAAAGGTGCTGGGATACAGCTTCCTGGATGCGGATTTACTGATACAGGAGCAGGAGGGAAAGCTTCTGCGTGAGATAATTGAGGAAAAGGGCACGGACGGTTTTATAGAGGTAGAGAACCGTGTCAATGCCTCTATCAGGGCTGATAGGGCCATTATAGCTACAGGCGGTTCGGTGGTATACGGAAAAGAGGCCATGGAGCATCTTAAGGAGATAGGCAGAGTTGTGTATCTCAAGGTTTCTTATGCCATTTTGGAAAAACGACTTGCAGACATAAAGGGTAGAGGTGTAGTATTAAAGAAAGGGCAGACTTTAGAGACCCTTTTTGAAGAGCGCTCAAAATTGTATGAGCAGTATGCAGACATCGAGGTTTCCGAGGAGGGGCTTGATGTGGAGCAGACAGTAGAGAAGCTGGTGGAGGCACTTGAATTGTAGTGCTTATCTATCGGTTTATTATAAGATAATAGTAGTAGCTGCTGTGTCAGCTATAGACAGCAGCAACGGCACAAATGACGGCTTAAGTATGCCGTTATAAATGAAATTTGTAGTTGGATGTATAACAATAGTGTAAATTGAGAATAGTATATTAGGAGGAAGTATACTCCTGAATTCATAGAGGTGGAATATGGAACAGTACGTAATCAAAGGTGGAAATCCTTTATACGGTGAAGTTGAAATTGGTGGAGCTAAAAATGCTGCACTTGCTATTTTGGCCGCTGCCATAATGACAGACGAGACTGTAACAATAGATAATTTGCCAAATGTAAGGGATATCAATGTCTTACTTCAGGCAATCGAAGAAATCGGCGCACATGTGGAGCGCGTGGATATACACAAGGTAAAGATAAATGGTTCATTTATCAGGGGCGTAAATGTCGATAATGAATTCATCAGACGAATCAGGGCATCATATTATTTAATTGGTGCATTACTTGGAAAATACAAGCATGCAGAGGTTGCGCTTCCGGGAGGCTGTGATATCGGAAGCAGGCCAATTGACCTTCATATGAAGGGCTTCCGCTCCATGGGAGCAGACATAGACATAGCTCATGGCCTTGTCATCGCCAGGGCAAAGGAGCTTAAGGGCACACACATATATATGGATAAGGTTTCTGTAGGTGCCACAATCAATATTATGATGGCTGCAGCCATGGCAGATGGCAAGACTGTTATCGAGAATGCAGCTAAGGAGCCTCATGTTGTTGACGTGGCAAACTTCTTAAACAGCATGGGAGCAAATATCAGGGGCGCAGGAACCGATGTCATCAGAATTGTAGGTGTGGAGAAATTACATGCTACAGAGTATTCTGTCATTCCGGATCAGATTGAAGCCGGTACATTCATGTTTGCAGTTGCGGCAGCAGGAGGCAACGTGCTGGTAAAGAATGTCATTCCAAAGCATCTTGAGGCCACCACAGCAAAGCTGTTGGAGGTAGGCTGCCAGGTAGAGGAGTTTGATGACTCAGTCAGAGTAATATCAGACGGACATTTAAAGCATACACAGGTCACCACACTTCCATATCCGGGCTTCCCGACAGATATGCAGCCACAGATGGCGGTGCTTTTGGGTATCGCTGAGGGCACCAGTACAGTGACAGAGAGCATATTTGAGAATCGTTTCAAGTATGTTGACGAGCTCACCAGAATGGGAGCTGATATAAAGGTAGAGAGCAATATAGCAATCATCAGCGGCGTGAAAAGATACACAGGTGCCAGAGTGAATGCACCTGACCTAAGAGCAGGAGCTGCATTGGTTATAGCAGGTCTTGCAGCAGAGGGCATCACAGTGGTTGATGATATCTACTATATCCAGAGAGGCTATGAGGCACTCGAGGAGAAGCTTACAAAGATTGGTGCAAAAATTGCCAGGGTAGAGGATGAGAAGGAGCTTCAGAAGTTCATACTCAAGGTATCGTAATAGATATATACGTAAAGCATGAAATGTAAACACAATATAAATGCAATATATAAAATAAGAACCGGCAGCATCTTACTGTAGATGCACGGTTCTTATTTTTGGAACTACTCCGTACCCCTTTTGATTATAAATGGGCTTACATCACAGATTTGATGAAAAACTCGCGGTTTGTGGACAAATCAAGTATACTGCCGTCATCAAAACGTACAATAGGGCGTGACAGTTCATGTGGGTTGAGCATCACGATATTACAGAACCGGCTGTCGTTGAGCATTACACGGTTGCTCTGGTATGTGGTAGCAAGCTTTTTCAAAAACAAAAGCAGGAACTTTGTATTGTACTTTGTAAAACCTTCACTCTCAAAGCTTGATATGACAGCGAACGGACAAAGTGGTGCGCGATAGCGTCTGGCAGCAGTCATGGCATCATATACATCGGCAATGGCTGTTATCATGGCAAAGTCGTCAATCAGTGAGCTGTCAAGCTGTGAAGGATAGCCTGAGCCATCACAGCGTTCATGATGCATAAGGGCTGTGCGCTTTATTCTGGAGTCAATCTGCAGATCCTTAATCAAATCAAAACCAAACTGTGGGTGCTTTTTTATGAGTGCAAATTCTTCATCTGTGAGCTTGTCAGGCTTGTTTAACACATCATCGGGAATTTTGCATTTACCGATATCGTGAAGTACTCCTGCGATAGTAAGCGTATTCACATCTGTCTTTTCCATATGAAGCCATCGTCCGATCATCCTTGTAATAAGCCCTACATTCAGACAGTGTGAGTACAACGGGTCTGCAATGGTGCGCATGTTGTAGAGCATGTCAAAGGTCTCGATTGTAGTGCCGCACGATGCGGAAAGGTCAATGACAGCAGTAAGAAGCGCAGCCTCATCAAAGGATTTTTCGCCGGCACAGATTTTGCCAAAGGTATCCTTGATTTGATTTATACAAGTGAGGTATTTGAGCTGGAAGCCTCGGAACTCTTCTGAGGCCTGAACACGCTGGATGTTGGTCACCATCTCATGTGCGCGGGTTTTGGGTACAGGTTTTACCTTGTCTCGCTTCGCTGTATTTTCGCCGGCTTGCGGTGCTGCTGCATAGGATGGGTTTTGAATTGAGATGCTGCCTACCTTATATAGCTTCATTTTGTTGATGAGCTGACGGGTGAGTGGTGTGCCGGGCAGTGCAAGTATCTGCCCCAAAGGGGTCTTTATCGGTTCTGCTGCCACCATACCAATCTGCGCATCTTTTATGCTGATTTTAATCATGAGTTACTCCAAAAATTTATTTTGATATTGTGTGTATAGTACTATAAATACAAATTTTAGTATAATTACCAAAATCATGAAAGTCAATAAAGAAGAAAGAATAATTGCATAAAATAGCTTATAAATAATGAATAGGGTATCGAAAATGGATTATTGATAAATCTGTATCGAAAATGATACTTGACATATATATCATGTGGTAGTAATATAGCTGACAGAGATTTGAAAAATTCTATATTGTAACTTCTCTTATTCAGAGTGATGGAGATACAAAGGATCTATGAAGTCACGGCAACCCCGTTAGAAAACAGGAAGGTGCCAACCTGAGCGAGTAATCGAACAATAAGAGGATTTTTATTATCTTAATTTTAATCCACTTATTTGCAGTAAGTGGTTTTTTATTGGAAAAATATTGGTCACACAGTATGAAAGGAGCAACAGATAATTAATGGAGAAATTATTATTTACATCAGAATCAGTAACTGAGGGACATCCGGATAAGCTCTGCGATGCAGTATCAGATGCCATCCTTGATGCATGCATACAGCAGGACCCGATGAGCCGTGTCGCATGTGAGACAGCAAGCTGTACAGGCTTCATCCTTGTAACAGGAGAGATTACCACAAAGGCGCAGCTTGATATCCCTGCAATCGTCAGAAAAACAGCACTTGAGATCGGATATGATGACGGAAAGAAGGGACTCGACGGAAACTCATGTGCAGTAATGGTTTCAATCGACAAGCAGTCTGCTGATATCGCCATGGGAGTTGACAAGGCACTGGAGGCAAAAGAGGGCGAACTTACAGACGACCTCGACACAGGAGCCGGAGATCAGGGAATGATGTTTGGATATGCTACAAATGAGACTGAGGAGTACATGCCATACCCAATCGCACTCGCTCACAAGCTTGCATTCCAGCTCACAAAGGTTAGAAAAGACGGCACACTTACATACCTTCGTCCGGACGGAAAGACACAGGTTTCAGTAGAGTATGATGAGGCAGGAAAGCCGGTAAGACTTGAGGCAGTTGTACTTTCAACACAGCACGACGAGGATGTTACCCAGGAGCAGATCCATGAGGACATCAAGAAATATGTATTTGATCCAATTCTTCCAAAGGATATGATTGACGATGAGACAAAGTTCTTTATCAATCCTACAGGACGTTTTGTAATAGGTGGACCACACGGAGATGCAGGTCTCACCGGTCGTAAGATTATCGTAGACACCTACGGTGGATATGCACGTCACGGCGGCGGAGCTTTCTCAGGAAAGGACTGTACAAAGGTAGACCGTTCAGCAGCATACGCAGCACGTTACGTAGCAAAGAACCTTGTAGCAGCAGGATTTGCTGACAGGTGTGAGATTCAGCTTTCATATGCTATCGGTGTTGCACAGCCAACATCTATCATGGTTGATACATTCGGCACAGGAAAGCTTGCAGATGACAGAATCGTTGAAATCGTAAGAGAGAATTTCGACCTTCGTCCGGCAGGAATCATCAAGATGCTTGACCTCAGAAGACCTATCTACCGCCAGACAGCAGCATACGGACACTTCGGACGTACAGATATCAAGCTACCTTGGGAGGCACTTGATAAGGTTGAGGACCTCAAGAAGTATCTCTAAACAAAGTCCTATATATATTAGAAAGAATTTAGAGAAAATTTAGACAGAAGTTATCGGATATATGATATAATTAAGTCATGGGACTGACATTGAGTCGGTTTCCATGGCTTTTTATTTTCAGGAGGAACGGATATGAGCAGAATTTTGATAGTAGAGGACGAGGTTGCAATTGCTGATCTTGAGAAGGATTACCTGGAGCTGAGCGGCTTTGAGGTAGAGGTGGAGAATGATGGCACAAGCGGTCTCGCAAGGGCTTTGGCGGAGGATTTTGATCTGTTTATTTTGGATCTTATGCTGCCGGGTATTGATGGCTTTGAGATTTGTAAGCGGATTCGTGAGAAAAAGAACACACCGATACTCATGGTTTCAGCCAAGAAGGATGATATCGACAAGATAAGAGGACTTGGACTCGGTGCAGATGATTATGTCACAAAGCCGTTTTCTCCATCAGAGCTTGTTGCCAGGGTAAAGGCTCATCTGGCCAGATATGAGCGCCTGATCGGAAGCGCCACACCTGAAAATGACATCGTTGAAATTCGTGGCATCAAGATTGACAAAACAGCCCGCCGTGTTTGGGTAAACGGAGAGGAAAAGCAGTTTACCACAAAGGAATTTGACCTGCTCACATTCCTTGCGGAGAATCCAAACCATGTATTTACCAAGGAGGAGCTCTTTAAGGAAATCTGGAATATGGATTCAGTAGGAGATATTGCGACAGTCACTGTACATATCAAGAAGATTCGTGAGAAAATCGAGATGAACACTGCAAAGCCACAGTATATTGAGACTATTTGGGGCGTGGGATACCGCTTTAAGCTGTAGTGATTTTTAAAAAAATATAGTAGATATTGTAGTATTAATAGGACATATCAAATTCAAATGCGAAAGGATATGTCCTTGTTGTATATATATAGTGGCTTATTAATTTATTCAAATGGAGAATACTATGAAGATAAAAACAAAACTTGCTATATCATTCTGCATAATTATTTTTGTGCCTGTTGTGCTCACCAGTATAGTGCTTGTGGGTTTCAATAAGATTCAGCTAAAGGCCATAAACAAGACATATGGCATGGAGGATGCGGGCATGCTCGCGCTCACTGACACGGTGCAGTTTCTGAACAAGGTGACAGGGCGCACATATGATGAGCTCGAGAAGACATCGCTCATAGAACCCTCCAGGCTTCTTGATAGTGATTATCTGACTAAGATAAATAAGAAGCTGGAGAAGAAGTATTCATATCTCATAGTGAAAAGTGAAGGAGAGCTCATTTTCAATGGTGGAATTGACAATGATGATATTTTGAGAAAGCTTCCGCGAATATCCAATAAGCAGAGCAGCTCTGATGTGAGCAGCTATATGGACAGTGATGACAAGGTGCTCATAAAGCAGCTTAATTTTCGTGACAGTGATGGTGACGAGGCGAGTCTTTACATAGTGACATCAACCGCGTGCGTGATTCCTGAGGTCAGGACTGTTTTGATAGAGGGAGCATTTGCACTTGTATTGATACTTATTACTACGGCTGCCATGCTTATAGTGTGGATATACAGGAGTATCATCACACCGATAGAGAGGCTGCGTATTGCCGCTGAAAATATCAAGGATGGCAATCTGGACTTTGAGCTTGAGACAAGTCCGAGCGACGGAGAGATTGGCGAGCTGTGTACTGCGTTTGAGCAGATGCGTGCCCGCCTCAAGAAAAATGCCGAGGAAAAGGTGACGAATGAGTCTGAAAACAGAGTGTTAATAAGCAATATCGCGCATGATTTAAAGACCCCTATTACTGCGGTAAAGGGCTACGCCGAGGGCATACTTGACGGAGTGGCAAACACCCCTGAAAAGGTCGATAAATACGTCAGAACCATTTACAATAAGGCAAACGATATGGATAAGCTCATTAATGAGCTGACACTTTACTCGAAGATTGATACGAACAGGATTCCATACAATTTTGCGAAGATAAATGTCACAGATTATTTTAACGACTGTGTTGAGGAAATAGGACTCGATCTTGAGGCAAAAAATATCAGGCTTTCATATGAGAATCATGTGGATAGTAACGTGCTTATCATTGCTGATCCGGAGCAGCTTCGCCGTGTGATTAATAATATAGTTGGCAATTCGGTGAAGTATATGAACAAGACACAAAGCTATATAGATATCAGGATAAATGATGTTGGTGACTTCATACAGGTTGAAATCGAGGACAATGGACGAGGAATCGACCAGAGAGATATGCCATATATTTTTGACAGATTTTACAGAGCGGATGCGTCGAGAAATTCGGCTACCGGAGGCAGCGGCATAGGACTTTCCATCGTAAAGAAGATTATAGAGGATCACGGCGGCAAGATATGGGCTACCAGCAAAGAGGGTGATGGAACTACCATGTTTTTCGTAATCAGAAAGTATCAGGAAACACAGGATATGAACCGGCAGTAAACAAATAAACAGGATATTGACATAAAAAGTAAAACTATAATTAAAAATAACAGTCAGATATTAAAATTTAAAATTAAGAGCTCCCGATTGACAGCGCAAATAGTGTTGTCAGCCGGGAGCTTTAATGTATTTTTTATTTAAAATAAGTTAAGGAAAAACACATAAAATATTTGAAAAATAAAGTCTGACGTAGTAAAATAGTAGCATTACGCGAAAGGACCATGGAGAAATCGAAAGGGGGACAAATATGCATAAATTCAGACAAAAATATATAGGAGACAAGGCATTTTATAAGCGTTATCTCATGCTGGCCATACCAATGATAATCCAGAATGCAATCACAAATCTGGTAAGCTTTCTGGACAACATTATGGTAGGACAGCTTGGTACAGAGCAGATGTCGGGAGTAGCAATCGTAAACCAGCTCATATTTGTGTACAATCTGGCTGTATTTGGGGCGGTGTCAGCGGCAAGTATATTCGGAGCACAGTATTTTGGCAAGGGAAATCATAAGGGGCATATGTATTCCTTCAGATTCAAGCTGTATGCAGCGCTGCTTGTTACAGCAATAGCGATGACACTGTTTATCACGAACGGAACAGGTCTCATATCACTTTATCTGACAGATACGGCAGGAAACGGTGCCACGGAGGTAGCACTGGCATACGGAAAGGAATATCTGGAAATTGTTATGATAGGTCTCATACCGTTTGCGGTGACACAGGCCTATGCGACAAACATAAAGGAAACAGGACAGACTTTTGTACCGATGGTTGCAAGCTTTGCAGCAGTTGGAAGCAATGCGGTGCTTGATTTTCTGCTCATCTTCGGAATAGGACCGATACCAAAGCTGGGTGTGGCGGGAGCCGCTATTGCCACGGTGATGTCGCGATATATTGAGACAATAATAGTTGTGCTGTGGGCACATAAAAACAGGGATAGGAACAGATATCTCGAGGGCGCTTACAGAGGAATAGGAATGCCGTTTGGTGAGTTTAAGACTATATTCATCAAGGGACTGCCACTCATGCTCAATGAGCTTTTTTGGGCAGCAGGCATGACAACGGTTACACAGTGCTATTCAGTACGTGGGCTCTCGGTAATCGCAGGCTTAAACATTGCGACAACGATAACAAACCTTTTCAATATCGTGTTTATACAGCTTGGTGCATGCATCAGCATAGTTGTGGGGCAGTATCTTGGAGCTGGTGAGCTTGAAAAGGCAAAGGATGCGGATAACAAGATGATAGTGTTCAGTGTGTTCTGCTGTTCTATAATGGCGGCGGTCATGCTTCTGGTAGGAGGATTTTTCCCTCAGATATATAACACAACAGACGAAATCAAGTCACTCGCAACAAGCTTCATAGCGGTATCAGCGATAATTATGCCATTTTGTGCATTTACACATTCGTCGTATTTCACACTCCGCTCAGGCGGCAAGACACTGGTCACATTTCTGTTTGACTCCGTATTTACGTGGGTGATAGTGGTGCCGGTGGCATTTGTGCTCGCTAAATACACAGCACTTGGCATAGTAGCAGTGTACTTCCTTGTGCAGGCCACAGAGCTGATAAAGGTAGTCATCGGATACTTCATGGTGAAAAGCGACGTGTGGCTCGTGCAGATGGTATAGGAATGTAAGCCATTATCTTGCGGAAAAGTAAAATAAAAGTTATACTGTAGCAAAAGTCAGCATAACAGTTCTAACCCAGAATGAAACGGAGCATAAAATGAGCGAAGAAAAACAGCACAAGCGCCGCGTGCATTATAGCGGAAAATATCCAAAAAAATTTGAGGAAAAATACAAGGAATTAAATCCGGAAAAATACAAGGATACAATTGAGCATGTCATCAGCAAGGGAAATACCCCTGCGGGCATGCACATATCCATAATGGTAAAAGAAATCATAGATTTTCTGGACATAAAGCCGGGACAGACAGGATTTGATGCCACACTCGGATACGGTGGCCACACAAGGGCAATGCTTGAAAAGCTTGAAGGACAGGGACATATGTTTGCTACAGATGTTGACCCAATCGAGTCTGAAAAGACAAAAAAGCGTCTCGCTGAAGCCGGCTTTGGAGAGGATATTCTCACCATAAAGCTTCAGAACTTCTGCACAATAGATGAGATTGCAAAGGAAGTAGGAGGCTTTGATTTCATACTTGCAGACCTTGGAGTTTCATCAATGCAGATAGATAATCCTGAGCGCGGATTTTCATTTAAGGTGGATGGACCGCTTGATCTGCGTCTTAATCCAAAAGCCGGAATCAGTGCGGCAGAGCGCCTCGATAATATCTCGCGCGAGGAGCTTACAGGAATGCTTTATGAGAATTCCGATGAGCCGTATTGTGAGGAGCTTGCCAAGGCAATCACAGACGAGATCAGGAAGGGCAACCGCATAGATACGACCACAAAGCTTCGTCACATTATAGAGCAGACACTTGATTTTCTGCCTGAAAAGGATAAGAAGGACATCATCAAAAAGACCTGTCAGCGCACATTCCAGGCGCTTCGCATAGACGTAAACCATGAGTTTGAGGTGCTGTATGAGTTTATGGAAAAGCTTCCGGGAGCATTAAAGCCCGGTGGAAGAGCTGCCATCCTTACATTCCATTCAGGAGAGGACAAGCTGGTCAAAAAGGCACTCAAGGCAGGATATAAAGCAGGAATATACAGCGACTATTCAAAGGATGTGATTCGCCCATCAGCACAGGAATGTGCTCAGAACGGACGTGCCAGGTCTACGAAGATGCGCTGGGCGGTTCGTGCGGAATAGAAAAGAATAAAAATAGTTCTAAAACACTATTGCTTTATTGAGAAAAATAGTCTACTATGAACGTGTTATATGACTGACGGATAAGTGGAATAACCACGTGAAATATAACAAATAAGAGCCGACCGTCTGGGCGATAAACCCGGACAGTTGGCTCTTTTTGATTATAAAATCGGCCATAGTCGTATAAATAACCAGGGAATGTATCTCAAAAGAAACAACATGGATATTGACAAAAATACTGTAGTAAGTATATACTAACCACAGTTAAACAAAACTAATCAAACGAAGTAACATTCACACATTTTAAGGAGGATATTACAATGATAGAAATGAAAGAGTGGGATGGATTTGAAGGACGTCTTTGGAAAGAGGAAATCAACGTCCGTCAGTTTATTCAGGACAACTACACTCCATACGACGGAGATGAGAGCTTTTTAGCTGATCCGACAGATGCTACAAACAAGCTGTGGGATGCGCTTCAGAAATTACAGAAAGAGGAGCGTGCCAAGGGCGGAGTTCTTGACATGGAGACAGAGGTTGTAACAGGAATCACAGCTTACGGCCCTGGATATATAGATGAGGCATTAAAGGACCTCGAGCAGATTGTAGGTCTTCAGACAGACAAGCCGTTAAAGAGAGCATTCATGCCTTACGGTGGAATTAAGATGGCGGTACAGGCTGCTGAGACATATGGTTATAATGTAAGCGACAAGCTCAAGGAGATTTTCACAAAATATCATAAGACACACAACACAGCGGTATTCGATGCATACACACCTGAGATGATGAAGGTTCGTCATGCAAAGATTCTTACAGGACTTCCTGACACATACGGCCGTGGACGTATCGTAGGTGATTATCGTCGTGTAGCATTATACGGACTTGATTACCTCATCGAGGAGAAAAAGAAGGACAAGGCAAACTGTGGATGCGGACAGATGACAGATGATGTTATCCGTTTAAGAGAGGAAATCGCAGAGCAGATCAAATGTCTTGAGGATATGAAGAAGCTTGCTGAGATTTACGGATATGATATCTCAAGACCTGCAACAAACGCAAAAGAGGCAGTTCAGTGGTTATACTTCGGATACCTTGCAGCAATCAAGACACAGAATGGTGCAGCAATGTCAGTAGGACGTGTATCTACATTCCTTGACATTTACATCAAGAGAGATATGGACAATGGCATCCTCACAGAGCAGGAAGCACAGGAGCTCATCGACCATTTTACAATGAAGCTTCGTATGGTTAAATTTGCACGTATCCCTTCATACAACCAGTTATTCTCAGGTGATCCTGTATGGGCAACACTTGACGTGGCAGGAACAGGTGTGGACGGACGTTCAATGGTTACAAAGACAGACTTCCGTTTCCTCCATACATTAGAGAATATGGGACCTGCACCGGAGCCAAACCTCACAGTATTCTACTCATCAAAGCTTCCCCAGACCTTCAAGGATTATGCAGCCCGCATCTCAATTGAGACAAGCTCAATCCAGTATGAGAACGATGACGCAATGAAGCCGGTATGGGGCGATGATTATGCAATCTGCTGCTGTGTATCTGCAACACAGACAGGTAAAGAGATGCAGTTCTTCGGAGCACGTGCGAACCTTGCAAAATGTCTCCTCTACGCTATCAACGGTGGTGTTGATGAGAAATCAGGTGAGCAGGTAGGACCAAACTACGCACCTATCACAGCAGAGTACCTTGACTATGACGAGGTAATGGCGAAATACGACAAGATGATGGACTGGTTAGTAGACATCTATGTAAATACATTAAACCTTATCCAGTACATGCATGACAAATACTACTATGAGGCAGCAGAGCTTGCACTCATGGATACAGACTTAAAGAGAACATTCGCAACAGGAATCGCAGGATTCTCACACGTAATCGATTCTCTTTCAGCAATCAAATATGCAAAGGTTAAGGTAGTACGTGACGAGAGCGGACTGGCAAAGGATTTCGAAATTGAGGGAGAGTTCCCTAAATACGGAAACGATGATGACCGCGCGGACGAAATCGGTGTATGGCTTCTTAAGACATTCATGGACAAGTTAAAGAAGCATCACACATACCGTGATTCAGAGCCGACAACATCAATCCTTACAATTACATCAAACGTAGTATACGGAAAAGCTACAGGAGCAATGCCTGACGGACGTAAAGCAGGAGAGCCGCTTTCACCGGGAGCAAACCCATCATACGGCGCAGAGCAGAACGGACTTCTCGCATCCTTAAACTCACTCACAAAGCTTCCATATGAGTGGGCACTTGATGGAATCTCAAATACACAGACCATCAACCCGGGAGCACTCGGAAACAACGAGGGTGAGAGAATCGACAACCTTGTAAACGTAATGGACGGATACTTCGATCAGGGTGCACATCACCTTAATGTAAACGTATTCGGTAAAGAGAAGCTCATCGATGCAATGGAGCATCCTGAGAAGGAGGAGTACGCAAACTTCACAATCCGAGTATCAGGATACGCAGTTAAGTTCATCGACCTCACAAGAGAGCAGCAGCTCGATGTAATCTCACGTACATGCCACGAGAGAATGTAATATGATCTAAGGTGTCACAGAGTGTACTACGATTCTGCTTGCAGAAAGAGTAGTATGCTCTTGTGACCCTCATATTATATTATGTATGTGGTATAAATTTACAGAGTTAATATACAATTATAGATATTCCGGAATGTGCAGGCCAAGTGCCTGCATATTCTGATTTTCTAAATAACACCACAGCGTAAGGAATTTTCGGAAGGTGTGTAAAAGCCGGTCGCGTCAAGCATAGAAAACCTAAATCATAATTCATACAGCCTCTTAGCCCGAAGAACCTGAGCATTGAAAAGTCCCGGTCGGCGGGTTGCCGAAGATTCCGTACCATAAAAATAAAAGTAGCAGCAACAACAACCTGAAGGAGGTAAAACATGGGAGAAACACTAGGAAGAGTACACTCGGTAGAAAGCTTTGGCTCAGCAGACGGCCCGGGAGTGAGATATATAGTATTTTTGAAGGGCTGCAATATGCGCTGTAAATACTGCCACAACCCGGATACATGGGCCAAATGCGGCGAAAATGACGGTGCAAAGCTGATGACACCGCAAGAGGTGCTAAAGACCGCCATGCGCTATAAAGCGTACTGGAAGCAAACAGGCGGTATCACAGTAAGCGGAGGCGAAGCACTTTTGCAGATAGACTTTGTCACAGAGCTATTTAAGCTTGCAAAGGAAAAAGGTGTAAACACATGCCTTGATACATCTGGAAATCCGTTTACGAGAAAAGAACCTTTCTTTGGTAAGTTTAATGAGCTTATGAAATACACTGACCTTTTTATGCTGGACATAAAGCACATTGATGATGAAGAACATAAAAAGCTTACAGGTCAGACAAACAAAAATATATTGGATATGGCGCAGTATTTATCTGACAATGGTAAAAAAATGTGGATACGTCATGTGCTTGTGCCTGGAATCACCACGGATGAGAGATATTTAAAGCAGCTTAGAGAGTTTATCGACACACTTAAAACGGTGGACAGGGTTGAGGTGCTGCCGTACCACACACTTGGGGTGTTCAAGTGGAAGGAGCTTGGTATACCATACCAGCTTGAGGGGGTGGAGCCTCCGACAAAGGAGCAGATAGAATGTGCAAAAAGAATATTAAATTGTCAGAATTAGTTTTTAAATACCATTGCTAACAACTCATTAAGTTGATAAAATATAATAAGTAACTATTCAAGGTGGTTATGAATAGCTGTACCGGGAGAAAGATAAGGCAGAACGAGGAGAGTATAATGAGCAGTATAGTAATAGGAACCCTGTATGGGCAGATGAGCTTTATGTGTCTGCTGATACTGGGAGTCACATGTTTCAGATTTTTGAAAGCTGATGATAAAACATACAGCAGCCATCAATTTCTGGCAGTAGGTATGCTTACAGCGGCAGCAGTTGTGGTGGATTATATTATAGCTATCATAGTATATGGCCTGTGGGCGCCGGAAAAACTGGTACTGGACACATTTACGGTCATTTACTTTATATTGATAGCGCTGCTGTCATATCATTGGTTTTTGTATTGTGAGGCAGAGCAGCAATCTGTATTTATCCGGCTTAAATCCGGAAGAATCGTGCGCATAGCAGCGCAGGCAGCCATATGTATCATGATGATTACTGTCATGTATCTGAAGTGGACAAGCTTCAGGAATGAGATGATTACAGAAGCTGTTATAGCATTTATACCGGCTATATATAGCTGTATCAGGGCATTTTACAAGTCATTTCTGCCGGAAAATTATGTGAACCGCGACAAATACAGGCGCATGGCTTCGTTTGCAGTGCTGCCTGTTATTATGTTATTTATCCAGTATTTTACACCGATGCTGCCTTCGTTTGTATGTGGGGTGACACTCGGCTACATGCTTGTGTACAGTAACGGCCAGAAATCACTCATTTCCACAGATTTACTGACCGGTATCAACAACAGGAGTGCTTTTGATAAATATATCAGTGCAAAGGTAAGGGTAGGGTCAGGCCATAGCCAGCTGTATCTTTATGTGATAGATGTTGATGATTTAAAATCAATAAATAAGGAATACGGTCCACTCGAAGGAGACAAGGTGCTCGTGGCGACAGCTTTTGCGTTGAAGGCACTTGCGGCAGAGTATGATTTTTATATAGCCAGATTTGATGCAGATGAGTTTGTAGTCGTCTTTGATACGACAAGCGGGAATATGATGCAGCTCATTCGCAAAAGGATAGAAGAGCGGGTCCCTGAGACTGCGCAAAATATGCAGCTTGAGGCACCGGTGACTGTCACAATCGGAGTGGCAAAATACACAGGTCAGAGTATGCCGGCATGGATAGCTGAGGCACATATGGCGCTTGAGAACGCACGTACCTTAAAAGAGGGAAAAGGAAGGTCGGAAAATGAACTTCAAAAAGAATTGTTTGACGCGACAGACATGCTGTTATCGGAAGCCGAGGTACGTCATGAGAGCTCTGATGAGCTTGACCTGGATGGCCTTGATGAGAAGCTTTTTCCGGTGTTATCAGAGGCATCGCAAAGAATATATATGTTTGTCACAAATATGGACACCAATGTGACCAGATGGTCCAAAAATGCATTTGGTTTTATGGGGATTGACAGCGAATATGACTTAAACACAGAGGACAGATGGAAAAGTAAAATACATCCGGATGATATAATGATGTACCAGAAGGAAGTGGATGCGGTACATTCGGGGAAAAAGGATGCATTTAATCTCACCTACCGTGTAAGGGATGAGGACGGAGTGTTTGTGAGCTGTACAGGTCATGGCCGCATAATAAAGGGTGTGGATGGAAGTCCTGATATTTTTGCAGGCTCAATACTGAATCATGGCATATCGGATTCGGTTGATTCTGTTACCAACCTCTGGAATATGAAGATGCTTGGAAGCTGCCTGAATGACTATATTTTCAGATATGAGTCGGCAGCAGTGCTTATCATCGGAATAACAAAGTATGGACACATCAATGATACCTACGGATATGAGCTGGGCAATGAGGTATTGAAGAATTATGGCGATGAGCTTTTAAAGGTAGTGAGCGGAGACCTTTACGTATTCAGAATGGATGGAACAAAGTTTGCATTCATTAAGCCATACGCAGAGCATGATGAGATCAGTGAGCTGTATCTTAAGGTGAAAAAAGTAGCTGAGGCCGGGGTGAAGCTTGGCGATGGAATGGTTCAGCTTAGGCTTGCTGGTGGAGCAGTGACAGCAAAAAACTACTCCGGCACACCGTACAATCTGCTAAACAGCGCCACATATGCGCTCAGCATATCGAAGCATGAAAAGCACGGAGATCTGGTGTTTTTTGACAGTACCATAATTCATGACAATATGAAAAATATGGAGCAGATTGCGGAAATCCATAAGAGCGTCATGGACGGCTGTAAGGGATTTTTCCTATGCTATCAGCCAATAGTCAGCGCCACGGACGGAAGGATAGTCGGAGCTGAGGCTCTTATCAGGTGGAAAAATGAGAAGTACGGATTTGTGCCACCGGATTCATTTATTCCATGGCTTGAGGAGGATCCTTGTATTTACATACTCGGAAACTGGATTATTGAGACAGCGCTTGTGGCGGCAAAGAGATTCAAGAAGGTCATACCTGATTTCTTCATAAATGTAAATATAGCGGCCACACAGCTTGAAAATACGGCATTCCGCACAGATGTGCTAAATATGGTTGAGAGACTTGATTTTCCAAAAGAGGATCTTTGGATAGAGCTTACCGAAAGATGTAAGGATTTAGACCACGATTTCCTAAAGAGGGAGATATCCTTTTTCAAGGAGCATGGCATACAGATAGCGTTAGATGATTACGGAACAGGCTCGGCATCACTGAGTCTGGCGCTGGAGCTTCCGGTGGGCGAGATAAAGATAGATCGCTCATTTACGAAGGACGTCATGGAGGATGAATTAAAGCAGGCGATTGTCGAGTCCATTCTTGTTTTCACAGGACGTATCAGGATGCGTTCGTGTATAGAGGGTATTGAGACTCATGAGATGGCGGAGTATCTAAAGCAGTTTGGACCTATGTATTATCAGGGTTATGCATACTCCAAGCCTGTCGAGGAGGAGGCATTTATGTCTCTCATAAAGGAACAGTCGGGCAAATAAACGGATATGCTTGCGTATCGCAACTGTAAATGTGCTGAACAGTTAAAATTTACAATAACAATTTGCGGGAGTTACAACATGGGAAAACCAGATATCATTTACGAAGACAACGACATAATCATCTGCTACAAGCCGGAGGGAATTGCTACACAGACCAGGCGTATAGGGCAGCAGGATATGGAGAGCTTCATAAGAAATTACAGGGCGGCTAAAAATGAGCCGCCTTATGTCGGCATAGTGCACAGACTCGACCAGCCGGTAGAGGGCGTGATGGTATTTGCCAAGAATCAGAAAGCAGCGGCTTCTTTAAGCAGACAAATAAAGGAGCATACAACCGAGAAATATTATCGTGCGGCAAGCAGAGGACAGGGAGTGTCAGGAGCAGATAAGAAAGAAGATAATCATGACCCGGCATGGCATACTCTTACAGATTATATTTCCTTTGACAAGCGTACCAATACATCAAAAATTACAAGCGAAAAAGACAGGCTGGCAAAAAAAGCAGTGCTTCAGTATAGGATAATATCAGTGACACCGGATAGGGACAGCTCCCAAAATGAATGTATTAGAACAGAATTTGACATAAAGCTGCTCACTGGAAGGCATCATCAGATACGTTTACAGCTTGCAAATATCGGCTATCCACTGATTGGAGATACCAAGTATGGTGGAGACACTGCAAGGGAACCGCTTGCACTTTGCTCCTACAAGATTGTTTTTGATCATCCTGCTACAGGTGAGAGAATGACATTTGAATTACCATAGTGCTGTTGGAAATAAGATGAATTAAAAGACCATACATTCAGAAAACAACTGAGTGTATGGTCTTTTTTATATGGAGAAAAAATACTGTTGACAATATTGGTTAAATCATCTATTATAAGTTCATAGGTTAGTTACTTGAGTAATTAACCATACAACCATACCGCAAATATGAGCGAAATTAGCAGCGTAGCAGCGATGCTAAACAGAGTGTAGATAAAGCACAAGTATCGTGCGCTTTTGCGGATGAGTGTGGTGGTTCTGTGTAGTTACGAAAATAAAAAGTACAACAAGCATAGCATAGAGAGGAGGCGGAGCATGTGAACGAAATTCTGAATCAGGAGAAATCAATCTATATTCAGATAAGCGAAATGATAGAAAACGACATACTGAGGGATGTGCTTTTGGAGGATGAGCGCGTGCCGAGCACAAATGAGCTTGCAAAGCTGTATGCAATAAATCCGGCTACAGCGGCAAAGGGCATAAATATACTTGTGGATGCAGGAATTTTGTATAAGAAAAGAGGGATTGGAATGTTTGTGAGTGACGGAGCAAAGGAAGTAATAAGGACAAAGCGGAAAGCCCAGTTTTATGAGAATTATGTCAGTGAGATTGTGAATGAGGCAAAGACACTTGGTATTACAAAGGCTGAATTAATAGCAGGAATCGAGAAGAATTTTGAAGATTAAAGGAGAATAATATGGGAACAATAAAATGCACTGATTTATGTAAAAATTACAGGCAAAAGAAGGTTTTGGACAATGTAAATCTCACAATAGAGGAGGGAAAGATTTATGGTCTGATAGGACGAAATGGCGCCGGCAAGACAACACTGCTTTCCATCATTTCGGCGCAAAATCCGGCTAGTTCAGGAGATGTTACCCTCGATGGGGAGCAAATCTGGGAAAATGAGAAAGCTCTCTCTGATATATTTTTTTCGAGAGAATTTTCTGCTAATACAATGAGCGGAGCAAATAACTTAAAGGTAAAGGAATATTTGAAATATGCGCAGTGTTTTTTAAAGAATTGGGATAATGATTACGCAAACGAGCTGCTGGCACGCTTTGGCCTGGATAAAAATCAGAGTATAAATAAGCTCTCAAAGGGAATGATGTCAATGGTTACAATAGTTGTGGCACTTGCGAGCAAGGCAAAATTCACATTTTTGGATGAACCGGCAGCAGGTCTTGATGTGGTGGCACGCAATGATTTTTACAGGCTTTTAATAGAGGAGTATACGCAAAGTGGCAGAACCTTTGTCATTTCTACACATATCATTGATGAAGCATCAGATGTTTTCGAGGAGGTAATCATCGTAAATCATCAAAAAATTGCCTTAAAAGAAAACACAGCAGAGCTTTTGGAGCGGGCATACCACATAAGCGGAAATAAGCTTCCTGTATAATTCAAAGTGTAGAGAGTAAATGATTTTACAAAAATAGAT
>ERZ1034973.288-NODE-288-length-36416-cov-72.279943_pt1 | contig 36416 bp, 25 predicted proteins | sample MGYA00520686_ERZ1034973 | MGnify/ENA primary metagenome ERZ1034973 (study PRJEB33766, sample SAMN09781775) | gut metagenome | biome: gut microbiome | host: Homo sapiens | place: Madagascar | study: EMG produced TPA metagenomics assembly of the PRJNA485056 data...
CCTGCACAATCTCGCCCTTCCATTTCCATAATGGCCAGTCCCAACCGCCTTCAGGAAGTCTTACGTAACTGCAGTCTTCCGCCACGATGTCTTCGGCAGAGAATCCTTCAATGCCGCTATCAAGAAGAGGGAGGAAGCCGATCTGCTGAATCAGCTCCATCATGCCTGTTGCTGAATATATTTCTGGAAAATTCATACGCTTCGTTCTTTATATTTTTATCAATTCATTCAGTTTATCCTCTCTGATAATCTTCGGCTGAGCCTTGCCAGCGAGAATGAGAATCTTTTTACCATTACGATAAATATGAAGCTGTCGTGAGCGAACCACGGCAGTCAACTCCTCATCATTCTGCATGGCTTGCCAGATAGGATAATATACGCCCTCAGGTTCAAACAACTTTTTTTGAAGATGCGAGCAGAGGTTTGTTGTATCAATTGTCATCATACCTATTCTTTTTACACTATATTTTTGATAATTTCTTGCCATTCCAGATGCTCTTCCAGATGATTGGACTTTACTAGTACACTCTGGAAACCAAAACGCTTGCCTGCTTCGGCATTCTCGGCACGGTCATCGAAATAGAGGGTGGTGGCTGGATTCAATCCTGTCTGCTGCGTCATCTCTTCATAGATTTCGACGGATGGCTTCTCTTTCCGCATGGCGTATGAGAGGAAGACTTCATCAAACAGCTCGTCTGTGGAATATCCCAGCTGATTCATCTGACTAACTGATTTCTGCCAAAGCGTGTCGTTGATGTTACTGAGCAGATAGACTTTGTACCGCTTCCGAAGCTTGACCAATGCCTCCAGTCTTTCCACGGGCAGATTACCACACAGCTCTTCGAGAACTTTCTCAATATCCCCGGTTGTGGTTCCTTTGCGGCAAAGGCTCAGCATCTCTTTCAATGTTTCTGCTTCCGCCACCAGACCATTGATATATTGGTGCATCAGTCTCTTGATCTTACGGACATGGATTAGCCGCTTGAACGCCGTAACGCCCAGGCTCTCCATGGCTTTCACAACAGAGGCATCATCAATGTTCACGATGACACCTCCATAATCAAAGACGAGTGTTTCTATCTGTTTCATGCTCATTTTCCTATTGTTAGAATTTATCTATTTCCGTGAAACGATTGAAAGTTCTGCCGTCCCTTGTTACTTTCCCGAAGAACATATCTTCCGGTCTTACCCAATAGGCTTGGTCTCCATAGAGAGCCTGATAAACCACCATGCGCTCCTGAGTCTCGGAGTCGAAGGCAGAATGGATGAATCTGTATTTGCCGCCCTTGAAGTGCTGGAAATATCTTTCTTCCTTTGCCGAAAACTCCATCAGTATTTTCTGGGCAAGGGGAGCGTACCAGGTCTTCACCTCCTGCTCAGTAGGCGTATGACCGCCAGGGAAATGGAAGGCTTGGTTGTAGTGCTCCAGGAAGAGAGGGGAGAAGTGAGCCAGGGTGTCCTGCTCACCAAAAAGTCCCCACACACGATCCTTATAATAGGGGTTGCAATGGTCAAACTGCACGGCTTCCAGTTCCGCAAACTCCTCAATCAGCGCCTCGTCAATCACCAGCCGCTGATTTCCGTCCCTTCTCGGTGCCTTGTATTCATGCTCGCCGATGCGCTCCTTCAGAAACTCCGTCATCATGAAATACGGATTGCCGAGCAGGGCAGGAATGCCCACCACCGGAGCCAGCATCTGGGCGAGGAAAGAGCCGCAGCTGTTGCCCAGAAGCAAGTCGGGCTGTTCCCGGTCGATGATGGAGCGAATCTCCTTCAGTGCCTCCTTGGGGTGCAATGGGAGGTCGGGAGTCAGCACCACCGCCGTCCCCTCAAACGCCTCTTTCAAGGCTCTCGCCATCGGACAGCTGCCCGTGGCGAAGAATCCGTGTAGGAATAATATCTTCTTCATGCTCAAATCGTTTGGTAATTATGCGCCTATAATCTAGGAGGATAAGCCATGCTCAACTCCCATATTAGCGCAATATATCTGCAAAAATACAAAAAATATTCAGAAAAGTGATTATATGGATGGATTTTGTTTGCAGGGCGAACTTGATTTAACCTTATTTTATAAGATAGAGGGATGTTGAGGGATTTTTTTTGAAAAACTGAAATCCTTAATGACCGAAAATGACCGTGACCTTAATGACCGGATTCATGAATATATGTACACATATACATCATGGGGGAGTTTGCTCGTGATGAGTAAACTTCCCATAATTATCTTAAAAAATCTTATTTATTCAATAGAATGTTTTGATATTCAGAATATAATCATTATATTTGCACGTAATATTAGTGGCGATATTATGTGCAATATTAAATATTATATAGATGAAACAGCTGCATATTTCGGCAATATGTTGGGCGAAAAAGTAGCTTTGGAACCAGCAGATAAAGATTTGTTGGAAAGAATCCCTATGAATGTTTCTTCCAGGTTCTCTTTTTATAAAGGATGTATTTTGGGGCAGCACATTTTGATGGCTTACCTAAAGGATGGTGACTCTGTGCCACCTGCCCAGTTGAAGAAACAATTGGATATTATACATCGACAGACACAGCTCTTCGTCGTATTAATCACTCCATGCATTTCATCTTATAATAAGGTAAGATTGGTGGCACAAAAAGTTAACTTTGTTATCCCCAACAGGCAAATGTTCCTGCCATCTCTTTTGCTTGACATCCAGCCAGACAGAAAGGTGGGCTTGGATTTGAAAGAAACCATTCCTCCCTTTGCCCAATGTTTGTTGCTTTATCATTTGCAGATTGAATCCATTGTTGGGACAACTGGTTATGGACTGAGCGATAAGTTTGGCGTTTCTTATGCGACAGCAAACAAATCATTGCGCTGGCTTGTCTCCAAAGATCTGATTAAGTTGGAAGGAACAAAGACCAAGACGGTGCAAATTGATTTAAGCAATAGGGAACTTTGGAATAAAGCATTGCCAATGTTGTTTTCTCCGATAGAGCAGCTTTACTATACGGATGCTATACTTGAAGGACAACAGATAAGTGGGGTGAATGCACTGGCTTCCTACACGATGCTTAATGAAGAATCAAGGCAATGTTGGGCTGTTACAAAGAAAGAACTGAAAATTTTGGCCGTCGCAACCGACAAGCAGTTCGGAGAAAATGAAATCCAAGTTTGGAAGTATAATCCCAAAATGTTAAGTACAGAAGGAGTAGTTGATAAGCTCTCGCTTTATCTGTCATTGAAAGACAATGAAGATGAGCGAATACAAATAGAGTTAGAACGATTGATAAATGAAATGCCATGGTAAGAGGAATAGATACATTCAAGGAGTTCTTCAAAGGTTTTGAGGACAATTATGTTATAATAGGTGGTACGGCATGCGAAATCCATGAGGATTTGTATGCTCAGGTGCCTCGTGCTACTAAGGATATTGACATTATCTTAGTGGTTGAAGCGTTGTCAGCAGAGTTTGTTGCCAAATTCTGGGAGTTTGTAAAGAAGGGCAATTATGAGCAGCGAAACAAGGGTGTTAATGAGAATGTTGAGCCCAAACATGAATATTTCCGCTTCATGAAGCCTGCTAATTCTGCTTTCCCATATCAGGTTGAACTCTTCTCACGTAGTCTTGGATTGATGAATTTCCCAGAGGAGGCTCGTATCACACCGATTCCAGTGGATGAAGACCTTTCAAGTTTATCGGCAATACTCATGGATGAAGACTATTATCGTTTCACGATAGAACATAGCTTGCAGGAAGATGGCGTGCATATTGCCAATATCGAGAGTCTTATCTGTTTGAAAAGCAAGGCTTTCTTGGATTTAAGTCAAAGAAAAGCTAAAGGTGAAAGTGTTGATAGCAAGCATATTGCAAAGCATAAGAAAGATGTCTTTCGTCTTGCAGCAATGCTTACTCCAGCAAGTAGATATGAACTGCCCAATACATTAAAAACTGATGTTAGTGACTTTTGTGATGCTATCATGCAGGATTTGCCTAATGCCGATTTCATCAAGTCAGCAGGTCTTGGCAATGTGACAAGCCTGCAGATTATAGAACAACTTAAGAAATCAATGTTGTAGTTATGGTTAAGATACAGTATGCTTCAGATTTGCATTTGGAATTCATGGAGAACACTCTTTATTTGGAGGTTCATCCTCTTCAGCCTGTTGCTGACATCCTGGTGTTGGCTGGAGATACTGGCTATTTAGGTGATGAAGGCTTTGTCAAGCATCCATTTTGGGATTGGGCTTCAGAGAATTTCAAGCAAGTAATAGTAATACCAGGTAATCATGAGTTTTATTTGGGTTATGACTTGGGACAACTCCATGATGGATGGTGTATGGAAATTCGGCACAATATCAAATGCTATTATAATACAGTAATACATCTTTCGGATGACACAGACCTCATCGTTTCCACACTATGGGGATATATAGAGCCGCAGGATGCTTTTTCAACCGAGCGCAGAGTTAATGATTTCTATCGTATAAAGAATTGTGGTGTTGTAATAAACAGTGAGCGGTTTAATCAAGAGCATGCTAAGTGCCGTGCTTTCATCGAAAAGGCTGTTAGTGAGAGCCTGGCAAAGCATATTGTTGTGGCAACGCATCATGTTCCATCATTTCAACTGGTGTCTCCGGATTTCAAGGGAAGTCCGATAAACGGTGCTTTCACAGCAGAGCTGGGGAACTTCATTGCTTATAGCCGAATAGACTATTGGATTTATGGTCATTCTCATCGTAACATAGACAGGATAATAGGAAATACTCAATGTGTTTCAAATCAGCTTGGGTATGTGAGTCATGGAGAATCTGAGTCTTTTAATTCAAAGAAATGTATTGATCACTTAAATCGTCGGTCATGACCGATGATTTAATTTTCATTATGTAACTTTACGCTTATACTCAAAAAGACCATGAAAGTATTTATTACATCAAAAAAGACAGCCAACAAAGTGACTGTCTTTAATTGAATGGGATGAATTATCGTCCTCGATGGTAGTGTTGCTCTTCTTCCTGAGCCACAACCTCTTCTTTTTCCATTTGCTTGGCAACTTTCTTTACGTCGTCTGTTGCATCCTCTGGGAGACCGTAGCGGATGATGTTATCCTTGATTTCCTCTGCGCTAACCTTGCGCATTACATCGTATGTGCCTCCAACTGTCGGATTATATACCACAGCATAATGCTCATCCTCAACAAGGCGGTCATCGCCACGGTATTTAGTTGGTGAGAGATTGATTTTGGAGAGGTCAGGAGCATCACCCTGATTCAAAGGTCTGTTCACTCATGCAGCTGCCTCCAGTTTCTTGTAGAGTTCCGGACGAGCCTCCTGCAAGTTGGTCTGCGCCACATTAAACACATTGTAAACCTGCAATTTGGGATATACGTTATACTCCTTGCGTCGCTTTTCGGACATCAGGCGGTAGTCTTCGTATTTGATTTTCTCCCTTGTATCTACATGGAGATAAGGCTTGCCATCCTGAATGTTCACGGAACAGGCTTTATAAGAGGGAAGGAGCAAGGAGAGGTCGATGCTCTTGCTGACAACCGAGTCGGTCACAGTCTGCATTTTCTCTTCTTCGCCTTGTGAAGAAGGATTGCTAACCTTATACTGAGCGGTGATGTCCTTTCCGTTGTGGAGAGTCTGCAACTGGATGTTTCCCTTTTGAGAGATTTCAGCAAGATATGCAGCAGGGTCTATATCCCGTGCCTTGCCATCCGCAGAGATGCTTTTCACTCCAAAATGCAGATGCTCACCAGTGGTTCTGGTTCCCGTATTGCCAGTCACGCCCAATCGCTGACCGGCATTGACGTTATCTCCAGCCTTGACGGCAATGCTGCTCAGGTGCATGTAGGTACATTGATACTTGCTGCCGTCATTTCTGTTGTATTCTACAGTTACAGACAGTCCACCTGTAGTGTTCGGATTGTTGTTGACCTGAGTAATCTTGCCCTTATCTTCCGTAGCCAGTACATTGTCATGCTTGGCTTGAATGTCGATGCCCTTGTGCATTTGCGTATTGGCCGGATTGAGCGGATCTTTCCTCATTCCGAAGGGTGTGGTGACGAGCATAAACTCGTTTCTCTTCAAGGGATAGGAATACTTTTCATTCTCCACAGGATTTGAAACACTCGTCTTCTGGCTGTTTTGTTCTCTTTGTTGACGAGGATTGGTTTCGGTACCGAAGGATTTGCCTTGCGATTTCATCTCCGTCATGACCATCTGGTCATACTTCTGCCTCCGGATTCTTCCCAAGATGTTCTTCCTTATCTTCGGGCTTCGTTTCCGTTGAAAAGCATTCTGATCAATTCAAGGTTTGAAATGCGTAATCACCCGGTGAAGCACAAGACCATCATGCACTATGGCGTGGATCTGGCAGCTCATTACGAGAAAGTGTTTTCCATGTTTCCTGGGGAAGTGACTGGCGTTGGCCATGACAATCGCTCAGGTAAGTATGTCACAGTCAGAACTGCTGGCTATAACATCAGCGATTGCCATCTTTCTGCTTTCTGGGTCTCAATGGGGATGTTTGTCAATGCAGGAGAGGTGTTTGAGTTATCTGGAAGTTCCGGAATGTCAACTGGTCCTCATCTGCACCTGACAACAAAAAAGGATGGCAAGGTGTTTGACCCTGTCATCCTTCTGAAGTATGTTCGTGAATTGCTCGAAAACTCCCTATAGTTTATTCAAACACAAGCAATTTGTCTGTTAATACTTTCTTTGTACCGTTCATGTATGTCAGTATCACCTTGGTGATATTCATATTTGAAGCGTCTCCAGACACATAATAATAGGAAGTGTCCCATTCCCAGCTTGCAGATTCAAACTCTCGAAGTGGTCCTGTGCCCTGGAAATGGCCAGTCTTCCTCAAATCGCCAACATCGTTGGTTACCTTGAAATATACATCGATGTACTTGATCGTATTTCTGTTGGTATTCATGTAGTTGAAATTGAATGATATACATGAATATTCTGAATCCCATCCCCAATCTGTAAAGAAGCCGTAAGGTGCTCTCTTTTTGAGACGTTTGACATACTCGTCAAGATAATGGTATGACAGCTCACTTGTAATTATATCATAATCCTCTGACTCATCTGTAAGGCTATCTTTGAATATTTCATAGTGATACCTGAAAGGACTGTATTCTTTCAGACTTTGGCTTAGTTCACTTTTATGTCCTGTTATATATGTGTAGCCCAGTCTGCCATCAGTTTTTGTGAAGTAATAAATGGTATCATTTTTGATTCCAATAGTGAATAATGAATCCTCTGAAAATGATTTCTCGCATTCATCACAATACAGAGACTTATTTCCTGTAGGCACCATTCTCCAGTTGTGAGTTTCCATATAGTCAGAACGTTCTTTCTTCAGTTTGGCCAATCTTTTAGCTTTGAGCGTCTCTATTTCAATGGAGTCAGCCTTTGCTTTAGCTATGGAGTCTTGAATATGCCTTGTTCGTGCCTCATTTAGTGCAGTATATTTATCATCCAGCTGCTTGGAGTATTTTTGAACAAGTACATCAAGTTCATCCCCAGCTACTTGGGGGATGGACTTGTTCTTCTTGATAATCTTGGCGTAGTCCTTGGTTAGGGTGATCACAATATTGCTGTTTGGGGTCATGACATACAGATTTTGAGCTTTCTTGTCATAAGCATAGCTGCCCACAATATTGTCAACACGCTCAACCGACTTCTTGGTTACTCTTTTGTAATAACCATCGCTTCCAAGTTCATAAGCAACAATTACTCTTCGCAGAGTAGAATTGCTTATAGAAAACTGGGCATGTACACCGATGGTTGCCATCACCAGCATGAATAAAACGATTATCTTTTTCATTGTCTGTCTTTGATTAAACTTATTTCTTTTTGATAAACTCGGCAAATTCTTTGCCTGTATATGTTTTCTCTTTCATCAGTTCAAGAACTGTTTTATCCGAGAAATCGAGCCTGAGATTGGCAGTCGTTGGATATTTGACATTTGAACTCCAGAAAGTGAAGTTGTATTTCTCACTCGGATTCAGTGTTTTGCTGACTCTACCATCATCCTCTGCCATGAAATTCCCACTCCTGTCATAATATGTAACAAGATACTTGATACCGGAGATAGAGTAGGGAAGTGTACCTATTATAGCTTTTGAATAACTTCCAACAATTCATCTACAGTATCACAAATACGCTTATTAGAACGCTGATACGAATAATGAGTTAAATCTTCTAACTGAATCAATGTTTCATCTCCATCAATATAAGATGCACCTTCTATTGCTTTCAATAATTCTGTAGCATATTTTTTGGTCTTACATGAGATATGTACAACGAACTCATGATATTGCTTAAAGCCTAACCATATAGTGCACTTGGGGTGGTCCTGACGAAGCCAAATCTCATTTCCAAAACAGTCTTTATAATCTTTATACATCAATTCTTGTTTTTCATCACCGAAAACGAAGCCATAGCAGTCGCACAGATTATGAGCCATTCGTGCTCTTTCTGTATCCAAGGCGATTCTTGCATTCTGTTTTCTTGGAACTGCAAACATAATATGGCCAGCATACCAATATACTCTAAACGTAGCTTTCGATCTTTCTTCTTCAGCAGAAATCCAGTCATACATGTTAACATCTGTACGAAGTCTCTTGATAGCCATTTTATAAGCCAACTTGTCATTGTCATTTGCATTTTGCCATGGTTCTGCTTCTGGCGCATTGTCTATATAATTTTGGAGAGCATCAGTGATTTCATCGATAGAATTCTTGTACAACACTTTGTGCAGCATTTCACGAACTTTATCATCAGAAGCCAAAATATTCTTCAAAAATTTGTTCTTTTCAGCTCTTTCTGTAATATATAATTCGTTGATATCTTCCCAAGTATTAAACTGGGAAACAATAGCTCTGATAAGAATATGCTTTTTCTTATATATATTGCTAATTCCATTTTTATCAAACATGGTCTTAGCACGATTCGCATTATTCTTATATTCTTCAAGAGTCATTTCTGGCGAATAGAAAAAAGTAACCATACCTTTGAAATAGGCGTGATTTTCTACATTGACCCAAACCATCTCCCAATTTGGATTTTCTGCAATACGTCTGGCTTTTTCTACTTCCTCCAAAAGAGCACGATTTTCGCGTTCTGAAGAATTTTCATCCCTCCACTTACTCAAAGCAGCATAAAATGACACCCCTTCTGATTTCTTGTCTGCAATAAAATGAATAACTGCAGAGAACTTTCTTATTAAAGAAGAAACTGGTGTTAAGCTGTCGATGTTAGTGTTCTCTATAACATTCCATACGATTCTCATCCATTTAGCAAAAATATCAGGCTCAAAGTTTGGCATTGCCTCAATAAACTCAATAGCAGCACCTAAAGCAATCAGTTTTACCTGACTCATTTTAGACGAAGTGTTGCAATAGAAATCGTCTCCTGAATGATCCTCGTTCTTTTCCCATACAGGAAGCATATTACTAAAGATTACTTTACCCTCGGATGAATAGTCATAATGGTATATGACGTCCAGTACCTTATCAAGCGTGATGATGTATTCAGGATGACTTTTCAGCAAGTTTTCGAAAGACTTGAAGCCAAAGTATTCATTACTTCCAATTTGCTCTTCTGCATTTGTGTAGAAGAACTTAATTGTTTTATCTGAACGCATATCTTTATCACTAACATCTTCTTTACTTGAAATAATGTATTTACAAGCGAAGAATCGAGAAAAGAAGCTCATGTATGCATCATCAAAGTCATCTGCTCCATTTTTCCAAAAAATATCAACCCATTTTGCATCAAGTTTAACCGAGAAATTAAAAGAGAAAGGAACCATTTCCTTTGAGTTCTTTTTGTACAACGGCACCTGCTCTTGATACCCCTGGTAATCGTTGTTAGAGACGAAGTTGGTTAAATCCGCCTTGAAATTTTCAAACGGGCTTAATTGCAGACCGCGAGCATTCATCTTAATGTAAAGTTCCTCTGATAAATTGAATACCCCTAATGATTTTACATAGAATTGCAAATATTGTAATCTTTTGTATAAATCATGTCTATTCGATTCTGTATATCGCTTATGAATAGCGTCAAGCATGGTCAACATAGCCGTGATAGTACTATCTCTATCAAAAGACTTAAAATACCATTTAGCATTTCTGATAACCTCTTTAGGCATCTTTTCACCAAAATCAACCTTGTACTGAGCTAATTCTTGGCAAAAAACAGTTGATGTACTTCTTGTTTCATATACGAATTTACTCAAACATTCTCTTACTTGTAAATCTTCAGAGCCGTCCAATTCTGCATTGGCAATATACCAATACAACAAAAATAATGTAGTGAGACGCTGCTGTCCATCAAGCAACTCCATCTTATAATTATCGTTACTTGCTTTGATGATTCCGTAGATAAAATTTAAATCAAAAATTTCATCGTCATCTTTCTGAAGACTGTCAAAAATCTCATCTAGAAATGTATTGCGAACATATGTACATATGCTATCCGTACGTCCTTGTGCATAGGGACGTTGTATCTGCGGTATAACAATACCTGAAACTGTCACTTGAGTTGTCTTGTCATAATCTACTTTCTTTGAAAATAGATCTATAAACGAATATCTATGATTCATATTTTTCTTAATTATTTTCTGGTAAATACTCTGAAAGCATCTTTACGATATATTTTTGATATGCCTCCATGTCTTCCTTTGCCCAAACAGAACGATTCGTTCCTTTCTCATCATAAAATTTTGAGAATATATATTGGGTTGCAACTGGAACAAATACACCTTGCTTAATTCTATCAATTATAATACGACGCTTAGTGCAAAAAAGACTATTGCCATATGAACGATTAGTTTGAGAATCTAGCAATGTCAGATTGCCAATGCCATTTTTAATATCTTCATCGACTTCTGTTTCGCCTGCATTCTTTTTCAAAAGATCAATAACCGAATCATAATCCTTATTCTCCATTTTTGACTCGATCGTTGTTTTGTCTTCTTCTGAAAGATAATTTTTTCTATCCTCAAAGGCAGTCGTAATCCATTCTTTTTTCAAGTCATCTTTCTTTAATGCATTAGTATGAAATGAGTCGATGTGTTCTATATCCCAATCTTGTGCATTCAACACATCAAATGGAAATTTGTAAACATCTGATTCTGACTCCAACTTGTCGTTTTGAATGTTTAGCAGATGAATATTTAATGTAAGCAATAGTCTGTAAATATTCTTCCTGTCTTTGTAGAGAGTCGTAATGTTGCCATCATCGTCTCTCTTAACACCTCTTAGATAGAATCTGATTCTTTCTTTGAGATATAATATAAAGTCTGACTGGGTAGAATCATCTGGCATTCTATCATAATGCATTATGAGGCGACTGATGTCTTCGCCACATTGACTTAGTAAACCGATATAATTGTATGTGGCAGGTGTACAGAACCAATCATCTAAAGTACGGAAAAGGGTCATAACCTCTTTCCATGCTTCTGCTACTTCTTGTTGCAGTTCTTCTCCCTGTTTCCCTTCAAACTTATCATAATAATATCTAAAGATAGCGCTTTTTCTAGTGTCTTGAATAGCCTTGTCTGCTTCTTTTAATTGATCATTCCATTCTTCTTCATCCAATCCACTCAGAATGTGTTTTTTGTAAATTAGAGAGAATAGCAGATCGATACGGTTTGGCATATCTGTACCTTTCTTTTGTAGAAAATACCAGAAATTATTAGCATGAAGAGTATTCTCTATAAATTCCCATTCGATAGCCAAAGTTGATTGCTTAATGAACTTAGAACTCTGCTCAAAGTTCTTGTTTAATAAGAACAAGCCTTTTATAAGCTCAGCATCAGTAAGACGAATCTTACCAGTATTGATCTTTTGAAATTCTTTAATGCTGCTTTTCTCCTTATCCTCAGCCAACTCATACCAAAGAACCTGGACTGAGCCTGTCTTGGTATTTCTCATGCCATTAAGAAGACTAAAGAACGAATTTCGAACAGTGTCAAGACTACCTCCGAGATTATATCTTTGGTTGATAATTTTGCCATCGTTCTTAATCCAATTATCTATGTATCTAAACGCATTAGCCATATGATAGAAATCAATATTGTCTTTTTGAATATCTTCCGACTTTATCATATCAAGGTTGAGGTTCTCGAGAAATACCGATGAGTCTTCTCTGGTTGCATAAAGAATGTGGTAAAGTTCTTTGCCATCTTCTTCCTCTTTTAGAGTATCGGCATCCCAACCTTTTTTAGCTACAAGATATTTGTATAAGAGAAATATTGAAGTTAATCTTTGCTGACCGTCAATTATTTCCCATACTCCCTTTTCCTGCAGAACGTCTAGAGAAACGTCTTTGAAAAGTTCCTTCAACTTCTTCTCATCTGTAATTGGACGAGCGATAATCGGCTGAAGGCAATAAAAATCGTAATCATCTTTGGTATCATTTGCAAAACAAAGAAGATCTCTAAGCAAATCATCAACTTGCTTATCTGTCCAGCGGTAACCACGCTGGTAGGATGGTATGTAAAAATATCTACCATCGAGTAATTCTCCTATAGCATATTGTTCAATCGAATTGTCCATGTTTCTTGTTTTTATATTTATTTCTTAATGCAAAAATAAGTTTTTTTCTTCAAAAAACAGACATTTTTTATAAAAATAACACTTCTAAAGCAAATAAAATGATGTTTTCGTCATGCATGTAGTTCTTTATCAGCCTATACAACTTAAAAGGATGGCAAGGCGTTTGACCCTGTCATCCTTCTGAGGTATATTCAAAGCATTACAAAGTAGTGCTTGATTAGCTTCATTGCTTCTTGCATTTAACCCAAATAGATTCGTCACCTATGGACATTTTCATCTCTGAAACTGTAGATGTCGCAGAAATGATGGTATAAGAAGCAAATAGTTCACCCTCAACATATGTGTTTAGTGTGTTTCCTTTCAAAGACCATGTTCCACGACCAGTTCCGAAATATCCTGAGCCGTAATAAGAACCGTCAGCATTGAATGTGGCGTAAGTCTTTCTGAAAGGCCAGTCAACATACGTACCAGACTCAGATGTCTTTACTGCAGTCATCTCCCAGGTTCCTACAATCATAGACTTGTCATAGTCTCCATTGTCTGATTCGTCATCACTGCTGCATGATATGAATGCAAATGAAGCTACCATAAGGGTAAGAAGGAAAAATAAATACTTTTTCATAATGTTACTTTTTTAATAAATAATACTTTTTCTATGTTTTGATAGATATTATAATGTCTATAATCCAGTTGTTGAAGGTGACTACCAACCACAATTATCGTCATAGCACTCATCATTCTCGCAACCTTCATACTCATCGCGATCACAATAACTACTATCGTGATAGTCATTGTAAGAACAATCATGGTCACTGCAACAGTCATCATAACCATCTTCATAGCCACGAGTATAGTTTTCATGGTCTGAGGATGTATTATTACCAGCGTTACTATGCGCTTTCTTTTGGCTGTTTGAAACGCCGCTTGAAAATAAAAAATCGAATAGTCCCATACCTTTTTCTATTAATGTTTAACTTCTGGTGCAAAGGTATGAATTGATTGTGCAGTCTATCTGCACAATCAAAAGAATGTGCAAAAATGAAAGAAAAAAAGCAGAAAGAACTGTTTCTTCCTGCTTTAATATATGTAATTTGACCAATTATAATTGTCTTAATGTATCTACAAAGAATGCTTCTTTTGCTTTCATCTTTTCACAGAAGTCTGCATAAGAAGTGGAGGTGTGACAAATCTCAATACCTAATATATATAGTGATGCAGATGAGTCCTTCAACCGTGATTTTGGAATTTTCTGCTGTCTCTCAGACAAAGGAGCTATAAAAACTCCTTTCGAGGCCTGTAAGTTAGTGATGTATGTAATTAACTGATGAAGGTCATTGCGATTTACTTTTGAAACTTTTTCATAACTTTCAAGCTTCTTGTATTTTGCATCGAGAACAATATCATCTTTATAGAAATCTGGATAACGGATTCCACTATGATCTTCAAACAAATAGATGCCACCTTTATGTTTCTTGTTTTCTGGATGCTTGAAGCCCTCTTTTTGTAGAATGGTATACAGATACTCTTCCCAAAGCCAGGCTCCATCAAACAGAATACCGCAAATCTCCTCATCTGTTTCTCCGTACTTTACTTCTTCCATTCTTAGAATCTGTAAGCAAAGGCATTGCAGGGGCTGGTATTCCGTATAGTAAGGATGACTCTTATGTCTAAGGTTCTTACCAATAATTGCACCACGCTCATTTTTGTTATATGAAGGAGTTAGTGAAATTATAGATTTTACATTGTCTATAGTTTCCTTGTCTAAACCTAATACGGATTGACCATATCTCTTTGACTTCATAAACTCAATTGTATGACGGATTAACTCTGTCATGTCATTGTCATAGGTATATTCACGAGTGGAGTATGCCACATTTCCTGCAAACGGAATGTTTTGGGCAATATGGCGTCCCCAGTCAATCGTACCTTTTAATTTTGAGTCGTTATGTTTGAAGTTCTGATACTCTCTGTATATGCCCTGGCGCATTGCGTTCCTTAGCAAGTGAGGGAACATAAACATGATAAAGTCAAATACATCCTCTTTTTCGTTGTTGTGATTAAGGTCAAAGAGATTGAATGAAAAGACCTTTTGAAGCATGTAATGTAAGAGATAGTCGTCGCGTCCTTCGTCAAAGCGGGATTTGATTTTTATCTGCAGGTTTCCAACACCGATAAACCCCATCACATTTCCTGTGGTAATACGTACCTTTTCAGAGTCACTTGTATTTAGAATGGTCATAACTGAAGCTTCACCGACTTTGTCGTCTGAATCCTCTATACTAAAGGGAAATACTAGCAGATTTTCATTTTCATGACATAATTGAGCTATTGTCTTGTCGGCAATAGGGAATAAAGCTGAAACATCTTTGCGAAGAAATGTCCCAGCTTTCACCTGTCCAATATTATTGTCTGTTAAGTTAATTCTCATCGACTAATTCATTATCATTAATATTTGAGTTGCTTTCTTTGGTATCGAAGTAAGCATTTCTCAACTTTTCCATGATTTCGTCTGATTTGCGGAAACCACGTATATATTCTCTAAGCAATGGTTCGATATTCATATTCCACAGCTTTTCAAAGTTTCCACCATTATCACCCAACTTTAAGAAGTATGATGGTCCAACCTGGTAGGCAGGTCCAAGCCCTTCAATCTTGGATATCTCATTATTCAATCTTACCATAACATTCTTTGCCTTAGTGGCACATTCGAGTTTGTCGAGCATAGATTGTGTATCTTCTGGCTTTATTTCCTTCCAAGTGAATCTGCGACGCATAGCAAAGTCCATGCTCTCGATACTACGGTCTATATCATTCATTGTACCAAGAATGAATACGTTTTCAGGAATATAAAATCCTTCTGCAAATACATCTGTTTCAGGGACAAGGTTCTGATATTGAGTCTTTACTCGAATATCTTTCTTGCCTCTATAACCAGGGTCAATGGCATAGAATAGTTCACCAAATATTTTTGAAGCCTCTCCACGATTGATTTCATCAATGATGAAAACAAAATCTTTTTTGACTACGTTACTTGCTGTTAATGTTGAAATGTTCTTTTGTTTGTACACTTCTTTAAGTACAGCCCAGTAAGCTGAAGCATGACAACCTCCGATAGCATCCCTTACAGCATCGCTAATGTTTGAAATATTGTTCAAAGACTCTGTTGTAGTAAATACTTTTGCAAGTTTTGCCAATCTGTCAAAAGAAACGGTATAAGTACGATTACTACTAGTTCCAGGAGTTTTCAGTTCTATGTTATTAAAGTCTGTAACCTTAACCACCTCCATGGATTTTCCGTTTGTTTTGAGCTTAAATTCATTCAAATCACCATTATTAATTTTATCAATAACTGTATTATATTTATCATTCAGTGATTTTTCTTCCGATAACTCAGTGAGAGTTTTTTTGCTGTCCTCCAAATTCTTGATAGCTTTTTTGCAAAACTCTTTGAAAATTCCATCTTTACGCTCAAATCCCATCTGTCCTTCAGACATCATGATGGGTCTTAGACCTTCTACAAAATCAGTATAGTCGTAAGAGGGATGAAATTGCACAAAGCACATTTCGTCCTTACCACATCCCATTTCTTTTGCTATGGCCTGTGCCATAAAGGTCTTACCGGTACCAGGAGCACCAGTCAGAACTAAGTTCTTGCTTTCTTTAAGCAAGTCAATATATTTTTGATACATCATAGTGCTGTCTATTTTTGTTTCAACAAGATCATTTTCATTATCTTCCTTGTCAGTATCTGTATTTTTTAATAATGTCCTATTATAGTACCACAATACCGTTTGGGCTGTAAGTGGCATACTTTTAATACATCCATTATTCTTTATTTCGTCATTGATGGATAAAATCAATTCATCCTCTTTCTCAATCTCTGGAATAACGTATTGATCCAGTATTTCGTAAAAATGAACAAGCTTTAGACCTGCCTTTCGTGGCTTAACCCCTAAAAGCTTACATAAATTCTTATATACATCATTTTTATAAAAAGTATATTTCTGAGGATTATGGAATGTCAGGAAACAACTGATAAGTCGCTCATCACACATTGCACTCGTATGATTGGTAAACTTTGCTTTGATCTTGTCATCCCATAATGTTTTGCAGCTTTCTGTAAAGTTTTCTATTCTTTCTTGTAGAAGGATATTTTCATCAAATAGTGCTCTAAAGAGTTTTCTATACTCTTCTGGTTCATATTTCACAAAATTTCTAATTGCGGTAATCTGTGAACTAAAACATAGATTCTTAAATTCTAGAGAATTAATCTCTGTAGAAAAATCTATAGCATTAGGGTCTGGGTGTCCATTTTGTTTGGACACCAATTCCCATTTATATAATTCTTGCATTTGGTTTTCAGAATCACCATTTAATCCATATTGGATTTGGTGATTCTTGAATAATGTGACTATATCTTTTAAATTCATTTCGTATCTTCTATTGTTACATCAAATTTTATATCCTGGTTCCTGCAGATGTCTATTTCTGTATCGTAGGTGATAGTAGATAGGTCGTACATCTTTCGCTCACCTGGAGCGTTGTAAATAAACCATCCGTTCATAAAACCTCCATCAGGATAGATACATAGTTTCTTTCCTGCACATTCAAATGTGAGGACTCGCCAATGCGTTAGACTACGTCTTGGTGCAGATACGACAGGGGAGAGAGTACCTTCTATTCCATCCTCGTATTCCAATCCCTCAACCAATTCATTCGCCAGGTTCTCCAGCCAAGAGTCTCGGTCTTCTGACGTAGGCTGATTGGCTCCAAGATTATCTCGCTTTCCGTTGTCGCTATTGTATCGCTCAACCAAGAACTCCAAGTTATAAGGAGAACCAATCTTCTTAATGAAGTACTTGATAGTTTGTGTACACAAGATGATAGACAGGATGCTCTTCATGTGCTCATCTTGATAAGACACATTTACTATAGATTCTCTGTTAGCCTGACAATGAGCTACAAATGCCTGAACAATCTGTGATGCTCTATCGTCGATGATACCGGCAAGTCCAGATGTCTTGATGATTGTTGGATCACCATCCACGAGTTTGAATATCTTCGTTGTAGCATCCACAATATCAGTCTTTATAAACTTTGCCTTGCTTGCGAAGTTGTTTGTACGGATATAGTATATGGTGCCATTTCCCCACTTGTCATTCATTGTGATATGGTTAGGGTTGTTTGTAAAATACAATCTACCATCAATGTATGCCAAAGGGTATAGCCCATTTCCTGTAAACGGATTCTTTATTTCCATTACTTCGTTTGTCCAGCCCTTAACAGAACGAATCATGCTCATCGCCGGAGTAGGTATAGCTATATCAGTATTCTTTACTACGCAGAAAGATGTCTGCTGCCCATGAGGAGCAAAATAGTTAAAGAACTGACCTTTCCAACAATGGTCTGTGCCTTCATACTCCCAGTTAGCATAGTCATCATCAACGAAAATGAACTTTTCGTTCTGTGACAATGCAAATGTACGTTCCATCTTGGCAAGAGAAGTTTCTGTAGCACTTTCTCCGAATACACTCAATACAGCATTTGGCAGAACTTTTCTTGCAGAACGTTCCTCTTCAATCCATGCCTTTGCAGCATCTATATTGATATGGTTGATATAGTGTAGTGTGAACTTGTCTATCAATGCTTCCTTGTTACCTGAACGTATTGCTGCCTCAATGATTGTATAGGCACGTTCTATAGCCGACTTCATCAAGTCCATAGCAGCCAGCTGGTTAGAATAGCCGGAACCGCCAGGATTGGCATCAAAGATACATATATGTCCATTAGGCGTAATTGTAAAGTCGAGATCAGTACGCTCTACATTCAATTCCTCAGACAAGGCTCTTGCAAAGAGCAATCCGAGAGTGATAAGCAGATCTTCTTCTTCATTACGACTATTAATCCAGTCTTTCTGGAAATGGCGTATTCTAATCTCTGTATAATCTGTTTGGATGGTATCACCCAAAACTACGTTTCGCTTGATGTAATCAGTACTGCCACATCCCAAGCACTTATTTGGTTTCGGACCTTTTTTCACGAGTGCAAAGTGATAATCTGGCTTATCCGTATCTTTTGATGCGATAGGATTCATTTCGTTTGGCAGTTTATCAGGGTCACTTGATGAGGCTGCAGGCCAGCTTTCAAGTACGGTCTTTCCGCATTTGGTACAATGACAATAGCCAAATCCTGTACCTTCATTATAATACAGTATCTGACCGTTGCCGCTTTCTCTACTGCTACGGGTATCAAAAAGATGTGGCTCAATACGATCCTGCTTCCATTCATCAGCTCCAATCAACTGAGCACTTACACGAGTATATACATTCTGGTCAAGAATTCGACTTGCCGATTCATTCATGTCTGGAATAAATTCAGCTGGTTGCAACAAGTCGAGTTCTGTACTTGCACTAACTCTCCATTTCTCTAAAGAATCCAATTCCTCTTTTGTATCAATCACAACTTGCTCACGGTTGAAGTACAGCTTTTTGAATGTTACTTCAGGTTTGAAGAAGTTGGTGTATCTGATTCCACGCACGATTCTTACCATACCGTCTCTTGCAATAGGATTGCCCGGTGCATATTGAGACAATGCAGTACGAAGAGGGTATGATGGGTTCGATGGTGTAACCAGTGTATATGATGTCTGTGATGAAGCATTTATATCAAACTCTACCACGTTCACTGGCATATTGGCATTTGGCGTAAAGCGATGAGTTGCCCAATATGAAAGCAAACGGGAAGCTAATGGTTCAATGAACTTCATTTCAAAGAATGCCTGTTGTCTTGCACTCTTTGCCTTCTTGTATGGTTCTGCATAATCCTGAATGCGCAATTCCAGTTCTGAATAGCATTTCTCGTTCATTTCACGAGCTTTGGAAACGACATACTGAGGTGGACGGCTACTAAAGATAGTACCGTCTAACAGAATTCGTATCTTTCTTCTCAAATCATCACTCAGCGACTCGCTGCATTTATTGTTAAATGCCTCATAAGGTGTACCAGTCTCGTCACCCAATCCATCCAATGGGCTAATAGGAGCATTATCAGCCTTTTTCTTTACCTTGAAGTGGTTGCTCTCACCATCAGGAACAATCTGATAATTAGTATAGTAACTGATTACTTGCTCAGTGATACTGCCACCTGCCATTCCAAAAACTCCAAACTCTCTAATGAGGAAAGAGTTAATATGGCGTTGAATCACCTGGGCACTATTCAAATCAACAGTAGGCGAGTTAACGTTGCGCATGATGACATTCTCCATAGGATTCAGCAATGTCCTTATACCTACAGCATCAGATCCACACAGTGTAACACAGGCACTACGAACCTGGCCGCGTCGTCCACTACGACCGGCTCTCTGTTTATAGTTTGAAGGCATTGGTGGGACAGAAGTCATCATCACTAATTCCAAGTCACCGAGGTCAACACCCATCTCCATTGTTGTAGAACAAGCAAGGATGTTGAGTCTATGATCCTTGAAATCTTCTTGTACCTGACGACTAATCATCTTATCCACCTGTGCTGTATGCTCAGCCTGAATGAAGAGTTGAGGGAATTGATGAATTTGAAGAAGACGGTCTGAGAACGAACCGTTTTCTCCCCATAAATCATTATTCCAGAGAATCTTACGATTATCTTTAGCCCATTCTTCTATCACCTCATCAGCAGGATTAGGATTCATGCTATGGTTATGATAAGGGTAGGGAACCCATTTTTCATGAAGCTCTTCTTTCAAAGCTACTGGTTCGCCGCCGATGATGTATGGAGAATAACCATGGAATGCAATCTCTACAGGACGAAGCCATTCTGCATGGTGTCTGGTTCCAGACTGGTTGGTGTCACACAAATAGACTTCCTCATAGAGTTTAAAACCAAGTTTGGCAAGATTCAATCGATATGGTGTTAAAGGTATATCGTTTATAACCTCGTCTTTATCTTTTACTTGATGATGTATTTCATCATCATAGTGCGTACTATGCTCCAAAAGATGATATTTCAAATCGAGCTCTTTCCACATACAATCAATAACGCTCTGAATGTCAGGTTTATAACTGACGATAGCATTTGTTATAGATATATGCTTTTCCTCAGCTATAAGTTTAGCAAGCAGACGGATAATACGTGATTTGTTGCTTCCTTTATCTTTGATTTCAGGCTTATGGACAGGACGACGTCTTGCCTTTTGGGTTGCGAAACGTACGCACTTGAAGATGTCAATAGAATCTCCATCATTCATCCGAAGAAAAACAGATTCATTTGAACGTACTGTCAGATCAAGGAATATTTTCATAAGGGCATACCAATCCTTCTTTGTAATTTTATTTTGATCTGATAAGAGCCCGTTGAATATTTCTATCTCATCAGGAAGTTTGTCTTCCAATGCCGATTTTAAGTCTTCATAGAAGGATGTGAAAAGTCCCATTGTTTCTGGAGCTGCGGCAGTCAAAGGTCGTTTCGCCAGATATTCCACCATGAGGGATAGAATATATTTACGTTTCGTCTCTGGTTTTATATTGCCATCTTCATCAAGTTCTGGGCTCAGTTCAGAGCGTTCGGCAAACTGCTGACAAAAAATATCTGCCAGCCTATCATTGATAAGCACGTCTAAAATGTCCTGCCATGACAAAAACTGCTTAGGCTTCTCTTCATTGAGCAGTGCCTGAATTGCTTCTTCATCGCTACCTTCAAGAATGTCCAGTTTTTCTTCAGCCTTCTTGTGCTGAGGGTCTTTTCTGCCTGTAGTATCGTAAATATTTTCGAAGTGCTTAATAGCCTCTTCCTTTGTCATACTGCCAGCAGTAGCCATTCGGCATAACTCATGATACAAGGTGCCATAAACCCACAGACGTTCTTCTTCCAGGTTCTGCTTGATAGTACTGCGAGCAGCCATCTGGCGACTATCCACAAAACTGATATATTGCTGACCCTTATGCAAATATATCTTAGATTCATCTTTTGGCTTTCCTTCTGTCATCAAGTCGAGAGTAGAAGGAGCTATCAATCTGGAGATAAAATCTGGAGCAACACGGAACTTCTGCAGTTTCTTTGCATCTTCTTCGTCTGTTTGAATCACATCAGAATTATCCTCATCCTGCTTTGTCTGTTTAGTTAGTTTTGTACCACAATAAGGGCATTGGCAATGAGCATTTGCAATGATTCTCCAACCTTTTGGTGCAGGATTGCTTGCGGTTACATTCAGCAGTCTGTTACCCTTAATAATATAAGGTATATTGTTGTCATATTCTGCATTCTCACTTTTTGTAGTACCAAATACATAGAGAGTTTTGCCTGTATCTTCTGTGTTGTCAAGATCGAACATATCGCTATCATCCATAGTAATAGGCTGATAGCCAATGCCGTCATCATACTTCACTTCTTCAGCAATGGCAACATACTCACCGCAATGCTTACAACGACTCATTTCCAATAAGGGTGCATCGTCTTTGCTTCTCTGTCCAGATTTGTTTTCCAAAAAGACACGGAAACTACCATCTTCGGTATAGTGTGAGTCTGCAAGGTCAACATACAGACCATGGTTTGGTACACGGTAGAAGTAATGTACTTTCACACGCAAGTCTTCCAAGCCCATATCTTCTGCTTTTTGGCACATCTCATCCAGTCGCACAAGTTTCTCCTCGATAGTATCACCTTCTTTTATCAAGTCATCGAGTTTGATATATCCGTCATGATTATCGTTGATAAGCTTGAGCCAATACTCCTTGTCCTCTTCTGGAATGACATCGATGCCTTTTCGCTTACCATCCACATATTTCACCTGGTTAGTCTGCAGTCCAGTGATGCCAGCAATGAAATCCTTCAGTTCTTCCTTGGCATTCTCGCTACCATTTCCGATGGTTGCGGATGACGTAGCAAAGCGTACCTCGTCAGTAGTCACACCATAAGCCATGAGCACACGTCTGATAAGCATGGCAATCTCAGCGGCTCCAGCCCCAGTATAGGTGTGAGTCTCATCCAACGCAATCCATCTCAGTGTGCCTTCGCCTTCCTCTTCCTGCTTTTCATGAATCAATTTTCTATCCTTATCACGCAGCAAGATATATTCCAACATGGTTGGGTTTGTCAGCAGAATATTAGCTGGGTGTTGACGCAATTCGGCACGAGTGGCTATGACATGAGGGTATTTTTCTTCAATGACATTTCCAGTTTCATCCCTGGTTATACCACGGATGGCATCAATCTTACGGAGAACTTTTTTGTAGTTCTTATCCTCTTCATTAGGCAGAAACTCTGGCATATCACCATTGTAAACAGCAAAAGTGAGATTTGTTCCTGCCAGCAGTTTTTCCATACGTGCCTTCTGATCCTCCATCAGTGCATTGAGAGGGTAGAGGAAGATGGCCTGTACCTGTTCAGGTATATGATGTTCTATCAGATCCTGTACAAGAGGGAGCATGAAACACTCAGTTTTACCCGAACCTGTTCCTGTTGTTACAACGATACTCATATTCTTGCCGTCAGGAGTCTTCTCTTTCAACAAAGTCTTCCAGCACTGATACTGGTGCTCATAAGGTGGATAGTAAGTATCTTCATTAGGCATACATTTCTGCCAGAGTGTACCCACCATTTCATTAGCCTCGGCTTCGTGTTCTGGATAGACAGTCTCGTAGCTGTTCATGCATTGTACCAATGGCATAGCATCCTTAGGAGCGAATACCTCAGGGATTATCATCTTCAACTGATTGATATATCCCTTTTGGCTTTCGTTCCTTGCTTCACCGCACCACATGGCAGCAAGAGTTTTCTCTACTGCTGTACGGTTATTCTTATATAGTTCTGCAAATCTGAATTTTTGCTTCATATCTCGATATTCTAATTTTCATTTGAAACTATAGCGTGACTCATCTCGCTAAATTTGTATCTGCACTCATCATAGTCTTTCAGAAACTCTTTCAAGTTTTCATATTTTCCCAAAGCATCTGGGTTATCTTGTATGAGTTTGAGAGCCTTATCTGCAACTTCCTCTATCTTTGGCCAAACATCAAAAGTCCAGTATCTTTTAAGAAACTCTTTTAGACAACTCTCCTCTCGTTCATCCGAACATTTTGGCGTCTTCAGAAAGAATGCAGTTACAGCTTCCTTCATCTTGCTTACCTCGTCAGCATCTTCTGACAAATCTTCAATCTGCCTGCTCCACGTTTCTCTTGGTAAAAGCATCCAGTCGAAGTGGAACTCTACGGCAAACTGATACAGATTTTCAATGTCGGTATCGGTTAGCTGATAACCACGCTTCTTGACAAGAGGGAGAAATATATCTCCAATTTGTCTGCCTGCTTTCACCACTTTTATGAGTGGATTGAAGAGGAAGAAGTATGTTTTGTGTTCAGCTACAATCTCAAAGCAATAAAGCGCATCGACTACAATCTGCGATTTCTTACCTCCCCAACCAGACTTTACCTTTTTTATATAAGGTAAGGCATAATGCCGTGGAAACGAATTGAATTTCATGCTTTGGAATACGATGCCGTCACCTGATAGTTCGTTGCTGTTAGCTACAGCCACAGGATCCGTTTTGTAGTTCCATGCATATAAATCTGTTGGAGCATCCAAAGCCTTTGAAATATATACTTTCAGATAATCCAGAGGAAACTCTTCTGTAAGTTCATCTACCGGCATTTCCAGTTTGTAGTTATCTACAGAAAGGTTAGGGTCATTGAAGGTAGGAAAACCATAGAACATTCTACTGTTCTTTTTGATTTGATATTCCTTCACGCCATTTTCTGAGAAATCTCTTATAGAGAATTGGTTGCAGTTGATGAGAGGAATGTGTATGTCCTCTTCTTTGCCAGCATAACTCACAATATGACTTTTCCCTTTGCTATCCTTCAGCGATAGTTCACGCATAATGATAGGACGATATACGTCCACCAATATTTGTGCCTGGTCATTTCCTATTTTCAGCTGCTTGGTATCAGGCTCACGCACACCCAGCAACTTTTCAAAGTTATCTTGTATGTCATCTACTCCTTCCAAAGCTGTACAGATACGCATATGTTCGAAATCTCGCCAGATAGGTTGCTGTCCGGCAGAGACAGGAGTGAAAGGTACATAATACACATGTGGTTTGAATACGATGCCTTTCACCGTCACTCTTAGGCGGATAGCACCTTGCTCCGGTTCTTCTTCGTTCCAATCCACATAGCGTGCTCCTTTCAGCCATTCCAGATCATAGTCAGTTACAGGTTCGCCTTCCTTTGAAGTACCTGTAGCATAATGTCGTACTTCCAGACCACTGCGTCCGAAAAGAACAGGGAGATTATCTTCCTGCATTTCTTCGTCATCGTAGTCTGTATCGATATACTTGTAGAGTACAAAGACATTATCCTTATACTTGATGGTCTTCAGATATTTCTTTGTAACAACCTGGTATAGTCCATTACGGTTGAAGAAGGGTGGCAATATCTCCTTGCCATCCGGACCAACCAGTATAACCTTATCATTGATAGGGCACCAGCAATAGTCAGTACCGCATTCTTCTCCATTTCTATAATGTGCATACACCACTGGCAACTCTCTGTAAGGTTCAGCAAGATGATAGGCCGAAGAGAATATCACGGCTGTTGCAGCCTGTGCATTCTTTCTCGTGCTGAATCTGTTGCTTGTCTTAGGCAAGGCATAAACCTGCATATAGTCTGCTACATGCAGTTCCTGCACAACTTTTGTCACGGAAATACTTGTGCCGTCTGTCTGATTTTCGTCGTACTTCATCACCATCTCAACCTTGTCGAAATGGCATACAGGAATATCGGTATAGGTATTCTCGTCGATTTTGTTTACCGATAAGAAACCAGTCTTTTCACTTCCTGTATTATCATATTTAAACAGAGGTTCCTCTGTTTTATCTATTTTCTGTACATAGCGACCATTATCCTTGAATCGCAGATAAAAGCGTATTCTACCTACTTCCTCAGGATGTTCAATTCCCCATTCCGGTTTAAGCAGTCTGTCGTAGCCTATGTATTGTTTTTTACCTCCACCAATCTCTTCAGGTTTCAGTTTTACTCTCAGGTGGCGAACCATCTGGTTTCTGCTTGCAGTATAGGCAATCACCCATTCAAAGTCAAATTTATTTTTCTTTGCCACCTCGTCAGCTTCCAGAATCTTGTGGAGTAACTGCGGTATGCAGGTTTCTTCACGATTCATGTCTTCCTTGGCAAAAGGAGCCTCTTTTTCCTTGCTGAGAATACAGTCCAGGTATTCATAGAGACTATGCTTGCGTGCTATTGATTCTTGGAAGGCAACAGCACGGTTACGGTCTTTCAAATCATCCAGTTCTATTTCTTCGCCATGGAAGATCTTGCAAAGCTGGGGTAGAAGAGCATCATTCTTATCTCGTTTCAGCTCTGCTTGTACAGCCAGTCCACCCAACACCTGCAAAGATTCCAACCATCGATAAGAGGTCTTATCTGGATTAGTTGATGCGTTATAAACGAAGGTGTTGGCATCAATCTTTGCAAGTTGGTACAACTTCTTCAATTCTTCTGTGCTTAGGGTTATAACCTTGTTGTCATCCATGGTGTCTGCACCCTTATAAAAGCGTTTGTACCACTCTGCCAGATACATCACTAATATAACGGCGAAATCCTCACTTAGCAAGTGATGATAATCATTACTATGTGAGGAGATGCTGTTTGCTATAGCCGTTTCAAGGATATAGAACTGCTCTAAAGAGAGTCTGAGCTCCCAGACGTAGGGGCGACCTACGTCTATTTGCTTCCTAAATTGTTCTTGACACTTAGGTAAGCATGCCAGCAGTTTTTTATCCTCTTCTGTATATGGAGTTATTGCCATAATCCTTATTCGTTTTTATAACGTATTCCTTTATATTTTCTTTTTAACTCTTCCAAACTCATGCAGTTACCTTTGCCTCCCTGCCCATGATGAATCATCCTATGGCAGTTGGCACAAAGGGGTACAAGGTCGGTTTGAGAGTTCACTGGATGTTCCCCTTCTGTTTGTGAGAATGGTTTGAGATGATGAATCTCAATATATTCGTCATCAATGTCATATGCCCTGGTAAAATCAAAACCACAACACTCGCAGAAAATGTGACCACCATGTAAAGCCTTATAATAGTTGATGCAGGCTTGTCGGAGTATCATGTTTCTCTTTCTGATTTCGGCTGGTTGTGCTTCGCCGGCTTCACCCTCCAAGTATATGGTAGTTTCCACCGTTGGCTTGGGTGTAACAGGCGGTTCAGCAGTCTTCGTTCCAGAAGAATGATTGGTATCATCATATTCACCATAGACCGGCATCGGCACAGCATTTGCATTCAGGGCTTTCAAGAATAGCCGGTACCATTTCAGAACCTCTGTGTATCGTGGTTCCACACTCATGTCGAGATTCTTCAAGATAGGGTGCGTCTTGATCTTCCTGCGAAATTCTTCTACATCATCTATTTCTGTAATATCATAGATAGACTCGTATTTGGTGCCAAAGTAGTCATTGAGCGTATTGGGAATAATACGCTCTGCCGTTTCAACGGTCAGACTTACTTCTTTGGCATCACCGTCAAAGCGTTCCGATAGATAACTTCGGAATACTCTGCCAAGTTGCTCGTATGTGAAATCACTTTTGTGCATATTCTAATCTTCTTGTTCGTAATAATACGAGTAGTCGATACCTTTCATGAAGGTTTCTCTATCGTTTATCTTGTCTGTCAATGCAGCTTTCAGCAACTGTTTAATAGGAGTGCTGTCAGCTACGCTGGCGGTCATTGCCGCCAAATAGTCTTTTTTGTTCACCATGCTCCAGTCGATACATTTCTTGAGATGTTTCTTCAGCATGAGGTCGAGCCATATACGTGTGCTTCTGCCGTTGCCCTCACGGAAAGGATGTGCCACATTCATTTCAACATATTTGTCGGCTATCTGCTCAAACGTTTCTTCGGGCATTAGTTCTATCTGTCGGAGCGTAGCTGGCAAATAGGCAGCCATAGCAAACTGAAAGCCTCCTTTGGCAATATTTACCGTACGGATGTTGCCTGCAAAGTCATACAACCCGCCAAAGAGATAGGCATGTATTTGTTGCAGTCCCTTCACCGTTCCCACCTCAATGCTTTCTATCATACTGCTCTCAAACAAGGCGTATGCCTTTGACTTGCTCTTGCCATCAATACTTTCTTCACTATTAGTGAGCCATGCCACAAAGCGCGAAGCCTTGGTGTTGGAAAAGCAGGCTGCCAGTTGCAGAATGCCTTCTGTGTCGAGAACATCAGTTTTATAACGTTTACCATCTTGTGCCAGAAGTTTCAGTTGGTTAGTGGCACTAACCAACTCGTTTTTTTCCTTCTTCAGTTTCGTTTTCAGATACTTCCAATAGTTGCGGTTCTTGGTATAGTCGTCTTGATCGTTTAGCACACCAACGACATCCAAAACGGAAAACCACCATTTGGATAGTGTCTCGTCCCATACGGCACGCACTTCGCGGTCGTTAAAGAAACGGATAGATACCTTCTGTATATTGTTATTGCTCATTGTATTCTTTTTGGAATTTCTTATTTATCGGCCACCTACCCAGTACCGCTTTTAGTACCGCTTAACTGGTACTGGAGTTTCACTTAGGTGGTACTGGAGTATCAGTTAAATGACACCGTAGTAACACTTATGCGGTACTGACAAGGTACTTTGAAGGTCTGAATCAAGTACTCCAATTGATGTGTTCCTCGTATTTGTCGAAGTCCATTTTGGAGTCAGCTCCTACCTTTTCAAGCATTAGTCTTATCACCTCTTGTTCCTCAGGAGGAAGAAGAATGTCACCACGTCTGCGCTTAAAATATTGGTTGCGTCCGAAGTGGAGGATGAGGGTAGTCATGAATTGGTCATACTGCTGTGGGTACATCCGCTTTTGGAAGTTGGTAAATCCTCTGGCGAATATCACTGGCTTTTTATCCCGATAGTATGTACATGCCTCGTTCTTGCAGCATCTGGTCGGATTGATCAGACGCAGATAATCTGCATGCTCCAGCAGAGTGGAGTAGGCAGTCTGATGTAAACAAGTAGCTGCCAGAGGGCAGCTACTATGCTCACATACAGGATAGTCTTTTGGTAGAGACGTATATTCTTTCTTTGGCATAATCTTCTTTGTTTTGATAACCCAACTGTTCGATGTACGCAATCTCATCTTTTATAAGAAGGAACTTGCGAGATAACAGTCTATTGAAAATATGTAAACTTTACTCCGCTTTTGTAGCCAAGACCTCTTTTATATGAGTAATGTTTTCTGAGCTTATTTCAAACAAATCATACAATTGTCTATTGATGTCGTCATTGAAATCGATAAGACCATTATCACTTCTGTAGTTCATTATGTCTGGAACTTGTTTTGCCAAAGAACTAAGATTTTCATCTGTCATCAAAAATGCAAATCTAATAAGCTCACTTTTAGCATACTTGTAGAAATTCAGAGCTTCACTTTGTGTATCGAAACACTTTAATGCTACTCTTGAACGACCAAAAGCACTATGATTATCTAACACCGCGATTTGATTACTTCGTTTTTGTCCACCAGCATTGGCACTTGACACAACCACTTTCCATTTGTCTAAGTATTCTATGCCTGTTGTGATAATGTTACGATTTGCAATATACCATTTTGCTCTACCACTTTTTCCAGCTTTGTCATTCGTGAAAAGCTTAATCTCTGATGCTGGATCAAAAAATAAATCGTCTTCGTAAGATTCTCTAACTTTGTCTGGGTTTTCCTCAACGAAGCTACTTTCTATGGAGAAAAGACTACGTGAGTGAACTGATTCATGAAGATATGCAAAATTATATTTGTCAACACCTAAATTAATCTTTCTGACAATGTCAAGATCTTGTGGATTGAGCGGCATTAACTCTTCTCCTGGATTTTCTACAAAAGAAGATGATGGTATTCCTTTTGAATTATAAACATACTCAAATCCGCCCTTGGTTTTACTCATGTCTTTTAGGACAACAGAGATTCCGTCAGGCAATCCTACCTTGTCAAATACATCATTTGCATTCGGAAAAAATTCGACTTTTTTTAAGTGAACATCATTTATTTGGTCTAGTCCAAATTTGTCAAGTCCTTTGCCAGAGCGATGAATCCATCTTCCGCCTGGATAAATTAATGATGTATATTTACCCATTTTTTCGCTGCAAAGTTGGAAATAGTGGAATATATTAACAACTGCTTTCTGACCATTTTCCGTGTCTTTCTTTGCAACAGTCATTTGATATGGTGGATTTCCCACCACTGCTTTAAACTTCATATTATTAATATCTTCGTTTTCTGATTTTGGAATTGAATTATATACATGCCAGAAGTCGTTGCCACGAACAATGTCGTTTTGGAACAATTCTGGCTTTGCACGGAGCACGTTGATCATGTCACACTCCAACGACTCGTGACCATTAAAGAAGTATGTCTTACCCTCTTTGGTTACATGCTCGTCTGCAGCTTTGAGTACACCAGCAGATACAAGGTCAGTTACAGGTACATCATGCTCATAGCAACGAATATTAATATTCATGCGGATGTCCTTGCGGAAACCAGCCAATGTTCGTTTGGTAATACTTACTGCCATCTTGGTACGGCAAACCACAAAGATGTTGTCCTGCAACACATCCTTCCATATTTCGAGGTCGTCGCCTGCCTGATGATAATATTGCTCCGCATTCAGGCTCTTGCCACGCTCGCCAGTAAGTTGCACACGGCGAAAGTTTGGCTCCTTGGCTCCCTTGAAGAGAGAGTAAGCCATATAGAGAGGGTAGAGACCCGTCTTGGAGTTAATTTCAAGAATGCGAGAATTGTAATCACCGAAAATATCCTTGGTCACCTCGTTGGTGAAATGAAGCTGGTTGTTTTCATCAACCTCTACACCTACAGGTCTTGCTGCATTGACATTTTCTCCATACTTATTCTCCTCGGTATAAGGCGCATCAAACTCCTCATTAAAGAAACACCAACCACCCACAGTATCGCTCATGTGCATGTTGACCACACGCCATGGAGTAAGCACGGTCTCCTTGTCAGGATTGTGGAAGTAAGAGAAGATGGTGGCAATCTTGGCTATACGGTCCTCGGTATTGAGATTGTCAGCCTCCTTCACCATCTGACGGATACGCTTGGCAGCACCTGTAAAGATGCTACGGTCGAAACAGTCTTTCAGAATGTTGAACGTTTCCTTGGTAAAGCCCTTAGGCATAAATTCTTCCCATGAAGCCTGATCAACGATTTTTTCGCTGGCAAAGTTGTCGATAGTGATTTCTTCGCCAGCCTCATCATTGATTTCTGCTCCATAAACCAACAAAGGAATACGGATAGCCACACCACGGAGCACAGACATACGGGCACGCTTTTCCTTGTTCTCTTCGTCACGTTTCTTCTTAGCCTCGTCAGTCTTGTCATCCTTATCTTTGTTCTCCCATTTTTTCCAAAGCACAGGATTGGTGAATGAACACCATTCGCCGTTAAGCAGCTGGCTATGGCTGACAAAAAGGTATGGGAATAGCTCAGAAGGAGCACACATCACTTCGTCCCATCCCTCATCTTCTGTCATAGGCTGTCCATTCTCATCAAATTCGGCAGCCATAGAAGGGCGAGAAGGTAGAGCTTCGCTTGCGGAGAGATAATAAATGTACTTGATCTGTTCCGCATCTGCATCGCCCAAACCATTCTTGTTGATATTGATTTTCTCTGGTTTCCAAGCATTTGGCATAGAACCCAGAAGGTCGTGTACATCGCCAAGAGCCTTCTCCTGCTCAGGACTGAGATTCATCAGCTGGTCAGGATTATAAAGCGAGTTGTCGGCATAGCCACTACGCACGGCACGCTCGATATATACATTAGAAAGCTTCTCGAATATCTGACTAGCAGAGAAGTGCTTGCCCATTTCGCCTTCGTCCATAGAGAGAACAGGACATAGTTTAATGAAGGCTGCAAGATGTTCTTCCTCCTTCTTCTGGGTAAGCTTCATCTGCTTCTTACCTTTTTCGGTCTGCGCATAGACTGCCATCTTGGCTGTTTCAGCTACAGCCGTAAGGGCACGGTCTGGCGCAAAGTCAAACACATAGCAGTCTGACTTCTGGCGGCCTTCGAGTACGGCGTGAGTCTGCACACGGAAGATGGTCTGCATGTAGTTGGCAGCAGGAGTATTCTCTGAGCCTTTCATGCAGAGCACGGCAGTCCATTCTGGAACACTTACACCCGTGGTAAGCTTTCCGCAAGAGAGGGTGATGGTATAATCCTTCTTGGTAATATTTTTCTTGGCATTGCCACGGATATTGTCCAGCACATCAGCCAGAGCACTACCATTCTTATCCTCGATATTTCCATCGCCGGCAGCATTGATGATATGGAACATTTCGCTAAATACCTCATGCTGGCGAAGAAGCTGTTCGAGAGCTGCAGCTTCTTTCACACCAGGCAGGAGCCAGAAGGTGTGGCGGAAGTGCTCACGAAAATCATCTGTAGAGAAAGGGTAGAGCGAGGTGTCGGATTCTTCAACAAGTTTATCGAGGAAGCGATTGATTGCTTTCTCGTGTACGAACTTGTCGATTTTCACCTTAGCCAATTCTGCCTGATATTCTGCCTTCTTGATCACATTAGGCTCATTGTCTATCAACTTCTGAAGCTGAAGCTTATCTTCCTCAGTATATACTCTGAAGAACTCGTGGAACTTGAAGACTTCATTATTCTCGATGGCTTGGTCGCGCAGCATCTTAGGCAACGTGAAGGTGAGAATCTGCATACGTGGCAGGTCGGCGTATGGGTTAGGGTCACCATAATGATGCTCATCCCAGAACAACTTGGCACGCTGTTCCATCACGTAGTCCCAAGTATATATTTCACTTTCTTCATATTTATCGAGCAGGTTGAAAGGGGTTCCCGAAAGTGAAAGAATACGGGTATTCTCCTTCTTCAACTTGTTCATCACACGCACACCGGCAGCAGCATCAATGCCTTCGTGTGCCTCGTCAACCATTACGAAGTCCCAATCATACTCCATAATGGCACGTTTCAATGGATCAAAATTGCGCTCCTTGCCACCAACAAATTGTGACAGGCGCAGATATTGCATGCTGACAAAGAATACGAGTATCTTTTTGCCAGCATCCACCTCGTTTGTAAGCGTATAGAAATCACCCTGAGAATCGTTGTCATCCATCATTCGGCGACCGTAAGCTGGTTCAAGTCCTTTTGAATGATAGTCAGCAAGGGCTTCCGGGGTACGGAAAATCTTCGCAAAGTCATCATGCCATCCTTTATCTACAACAGGGCGATGTGTGATGATGAGCGTAGAGCGGTAGCCACAACGCTTAGCTACTTCAAGACCTGAGAGGGTCTTTCCAAAGCGCATTTTGGCATTCCAGAGATAGTGCTTACCCTTGTTTGGGTCTTTGAACTCCTTCTGAAAGTATTCCACGGTGTCATGGATAGCCTTTTCCTGCTCAGGGCGGAACTTGATAGCACCATGTCCAGCTTCCTTACCTTGCTTTATCTTGCAGATAACATCCTGTATGTCAAAGATGGTGCAGGCAAACCAAATGTCCGCATCTTCTGTCTGTCCTGTAGTTGGATCCTTATACTTGCCAAGAGTCTTTGAAGGAATGTCCATGGCACGCAGGGTGCGATAGACATCATCAGCCTTATAGCATTTGGAGTCCTGGTCGTATGTGGTACATTCCACATATTCTATATGGTATGAAACTCCCTGCATATAAGGACGAGCATCGAGTACAGCACGAACAGCCTTACCCAACTCCTGACTGTTTTTGGAATCGGCCATTTCATTATCGACAAAGACCTCACCAATTTTGAGAAGTCCTTGGTGCTTCCTGTCGTTGATGCTGAGCACGTACAGGAGGCGTGATTGGGTTATAGTGTATCTCATTTATCGTAATATTAAGAATATTCATTAAAATATTATATCTCGTCATCTTCCGTCTCTTTTTGATTGCTACGGAACAATGAACGGAACTCTATCTTTTGCCATGGCTGCGATTTTGGGTCTTCGCCAGGCGATGGTTGCCAATCTTTTGGCTTTTTCAGATTCCAGTCTCTTATGATGCATTTTACACCGATGTGGCCATTTGTCTCGCCCTTTATGCAGGCTGGACATTGCTTCTTGGTAGTTTCTCCAAAGAGATCGGTTTCATATACTTTATCGCAAGAATCAGGAACAACCATCTTGATACCATCCATCTGCCACAGATTCCATGAAATCCATCTGGCAGCATTGATGATTTTATTTCTTGTTGGAACCCGGAGGTTACCATCTGCATCTTTGATGTAATTGCCATTTGCATCCTTTGGATTGAACTTATCCATGAAGTATTCTATATATGTATAGAGTAGGGCTTCACGAGCTAAGAGCAGATTGTCGCCTTGCCATTCATAACCATAAGTATGCTTGAAAGCTTTTTCTGCCATCATATACCAGTCCTTTTCTGTCTCGACATTTTCGTTGATGACACGCATCTTTCGGTCGAGAATACCAATACGGTGGCTGATTGGGATAGGCTGGCCTGTTGTAGTGTCGTAACGACTAACCAAATAAGGAGCTTCTCCACAGGTTATTTCCATGCAGTTGTCAACAACATACTTCTTCCATGTCTTTTGCTTGTTGCCTTCCGGAAACTGGATTTTTCCTTCTGAGGGAATCCATGAATGCGTACTGTCTTCGTTTGTGACTTCCCGATTGAAGACATCTTTGCGTCCAAACCAGTTTTCATCGATGAGGTTGTTCTGTGCATTACATACCCAAGATGGAGTAAACACCTCTGCCTTGTCTTTGGTACGGTCAAGCTGAGCTTGCTTGTCTTTCAGTACACGAGGCATTACGATGCGACGGAACCGTCCGGTAATATGCGCAGGCTTGATCTCATCATCATATCGGTAACCTTCTTCTATGAAATTCCCATGTTCATCAAGAATCGAGTTTTCATAATCTGATGTTGCCCAGAAGATGTTAACCACCTTCTCCTGGTCTGAAGCCTCTGCACGGGCTTTTGCAGACATGGTGTGGTCAATGAGCAGTTTGTCAAGAACTACAGGGTCGTAGTCCATGATGTCTTGCTCAGAGATGTCAACATCACTGATATGCTCAAAGATTCTATATGTTGTATTCTTTTCTGCCATTATTCTTTTTTGCAAAATTATCATTCTATGTTGCAGTCTTTCTGCACTATTGAATATTTTTTCAATAAATTCTCATTTTTTTCAGCAATTTGCCGTCTTAACCACTCAGGTTTGAGTACTTCAACCTGATTTCCGTATGAAAAGATGCGTGCTTCAAGTTCCTTATTAGGACGAACCATGAGTTTGATAATGCGCTGTTCTTCGTCTTCAACCTCCTGTGAAGGATGTATTGGCTTGTTCACCACATAAGGGAAACGGGCTTCGTCAAACTTCAACAGTACTTCCTCTGCAACTGGATGGTCTTCGGGTAATGTCACTCCAACGATGTCCTTGAAATACTCATTGAAGTCTATATCCGTATTGGGGATAAACGGCACATTGGCACGTGAGAACTTCACGATACGGTCGAGTGCTTTATTTGTTATGTAATTGCCATGACTACCTTCCTGCAATCCGATGAGGAACCAGCGGTTATTGAATTGCTTGATATGGTAAGGATGGAGGATGGCAGTTCTTTCATTGCCAGCGAAAGTGCGATAGAGCAAATTCAAAGGCTGATGATTCAATGCGGATTCTATCAGTTCACCCAAGAACTCTGTTCCCTTCAGCAGATCATTGTGGTCAAATGACACGATATTCTCTGTATTGGGCTTGACACCAAAACGGAATTCGAGATTTGAGATAACATCTTCCAACCATGCATTACTTGGCACACCACGGAAACGACTTAGTATGTCGATAGTGGAGCGAAGAGACTTTACTTCTTCGGCTGTCAACTCATTATTAAAGATGGAGAAGCTTGGGTCTGAATAACGGTAGTAACTTTTCCTTCCATCGAAGGGATATGTTTCGATAGGGGCATTGTAGGTGACTCTATCTCTCATATACTTGATGTCTTCACGTATCTGACGGATGCTGACCTGCGAGCCATAGAGATCCATGAGGGACTCATTAACCGTGTCAAGGAGGTCCTCAATACTATATGTTCTATGAAAGTCGCTAAAGCATCTGTCCAGTATCCGGTAGCGCAGTTGCGCATTCTTGTTAGTTGGCATAGAGTCTTTTCTTAATTAGTTTATTTATCTGTTTTTATAGTAACGACATCGTCCAGTCTGACAAGGTCGTTCATGTCGCATTTGAGACAGCGAGCTATCTCAATCAAATTCTCTAAAGTTGGTTGTGATGTATTGGTGACCCACTTTGATATTGTTGCAGGATCTTTACCGAGCATCTCAGCCAGTTGCTTATTGGTTAGCATGCGTTCAGCAAGCATCACCTTAATCCGATTTAGAGGTTGTTTCTCCATATTTCTTATTTTTATATATTATCAATATGCAAAAATAAGGTTTTTTCTTCGAAAAACAGACATTTTTCATAAAAATAACACTCCTAAAGCAAATAAATTGATGTTTTCGTCATGTTATTCGAAAAAATATTGTATTTTTGTAGAAAAGAACGCCTAAAAAAGCAAAAAATAGCAGAATGATGCTTTTATTTTGAGTTTCAAGTGGTTGTGGCAGCCGTTGGCTTTAAGTGGCACAGACAAGGAAATGCGGAAAACGCAGATTGATGAAATAGAAACGCTTTCAAATCATTACCTCGCAGAAACGCCCTAATAAGCATTTTTAACGGTGACGGTTCATATTTCCCCATTCTGCGTAAGTTTTGGTTTTGTCATGCAGCTCTCATTGTATATCAATTTTTATTATTATCTTTGCATAAAATTACAACATCAGGGT
>ERZ1034973.289-NODE-289-length-36197-cov-8.547064_pt1 | contig 36197 bp, 58 predicted proteins | sample MGYA00520686_ERZ1034973 | MGnify/ENA primary metagenome ERZ1034973 (study PRJEB33766, sample SAMN09781775) | gut metagenome | biome: gut microbiome | host: Homo sapiens | place: Madagascar | study: EMG produced TPA metagenomics assembly of the PRJNA485056 data set...
CTGCTGCTTCTGCGATCCGATAGACCCGCTGCTGAATTGCTATCAGAGAAAGGACGATAAAGCGAATGACGAACCTTGAGAAGATCAAGAGAATGAGCGTTGACGAAATGGCAGGCGTTTTAATCTTAGCTGCACGGGCGCAGGATTGCATTGTCCCGGCAAATACGAATTGTTACAAATGCGCGTTTTTTGAGCTGTGTATGTTGGGCGAAAATGCGGCATATACGGACATAAAAAAATGGCTCGAAAGCGAGGTAAAGGAAGATGCATAAACCCTGCTACGGCAAATGTCCCCGCTGTGTGTGGCGGGATAATGGGGGGTGTAGTGAATGGCGAGGCTGATTGACGCAGAAAGCCCGCAGAACAGAATATACGTTTCCGATCTGGTAATCGAAGAAATGAAAAAGATTCCTGCGGTTGACGCTGTCCCGCATACCCTGTTCGACGATCTGCTAAAACACCTTTGCGAGACGTGCATGGCTGATTTGCATGGGCGTTGCGCCCGGTGCCGCTGGAACGAATACCGAAAGGAAGGTAAAGACAATGCGCCTGGTTGACGCTGACGCTCTGCTTGCCGAATATGACCGGCAGCATGAAGGAGAGCCGGGGAAAGCCCGAAAACTGATAGAGGATGCGCCCACAATAGACCGCCCCACCCGCAGCCAGTTTAAGCGCATGGCGGCGCAGCTGGGGTATGAGCCGGTGATCCATTGCCGCGAGTGCAAGCATTACCGGAACCATCCGAACGGGCTATGCTACGCGCACACAGAACCGGACGATAACGAGAGAGGTTACAAAGGCGAGACGGTATGCGTTGACCCGGAGGACTTTTGCAGCTACGGAGAAAGGAAAAACGATTTTGTTGACGATAACAAAATCGGAGAAAGGAAAAATGATGTATAAGTCGCCGATAGAGCTTTTAACCGCCGAAATACAGGCAAAACTTGAGGATGGCGTCGTTGATTTATTAAAACATATCGACATTGATGTGGATAAAGACGAGCTTGTTCGCGCTTTGCGGTATGACCGCAAGCAATACGACAATGGTTTTTCAGATGGTCGATTGGCGGGACTTGATGAACAGTATGCCGGGATTGTCTGGTGCGCGGATTGTAAGTATTGCGGCAAAGGCGAGCCACTTACCTGCTTCCACCAGCGCGTAATAACGGCGTTCGGGGAAGTAAGTAAAATCGATTTTTGCTCATGGGGAGAAAGGAGAGACGATGAGCAGTAAATCAAAACGCAAGCCGAAGGACGTCTCCATGCACAAGGCCGTGTCCATCGCCATGACGATCTTCGTTTGGGCATGGATGTCCTGCTTCAATCCTACACAGGAGGACGTAAACAAGCTGTCGGCGGAGGTGGCGAACATCCGGGAGAGCGTCGGAAGCGGCAATCTCAACGTCTGGATGGTCAGAGACGCTATAAAGGACGAGTTCGGGTGGGAGGTTTGACAAACTGCCTGAACTGTGGAGCTCCGATCACCGGGAGCGTGTGTGAGTATTGCGGGACAAGGTACGGTACGGTTTTCTTTCCTGCGTCGTCTCCTCCGGCAATATGCGAGACTTTAACGATATACACCATAGACGGCGAGATATATCAAATCAAACGTTATGGAGAGCTTTAACTGTGAACGATGAAAAGTACGTTTTCATTACTGACTGCGCAGAGAAGAAGCGAACGGCGCGTGGCATACATAATAAGCGCACCCACAACGGCAAGGGCGGGAAAGTCATCTTCCCGTCTGACTATCTAACAAGAAAGGAACGTGAAGCAATGAACGGCGAAGTAAAAACCTACGCGCTCAACCGCCCGATGCGGTGGAAAGAATTTAAACTGCTCCCGGATGATGTGCGCCGGGAGTACATAACGAACCTACAGAAACGTTTCGATGTGCAGCAGAAAGACCTTGCCGCAATGCTCGGCGTTTCCGTTCAGACGGTGGGCTTGGAGACTAAGAGACTCGGCATCAAGTTTCCGCACCGTGGAGGATGGGCGAATGCCAACAACGGCGGATTCCGTGCCTTTTGCGCCGAGGAGCCGAAAGCCGATCATGCAGAAGCGCCGACGGAACCGGCGCATTCCACGCCGGAAGTTGCTGAACCGTCGGAGGAGGTTAAAGCTCCTGACGCTCTGCCGTTGCAGAAAAAGGGGGGCGCCCCCAAGAGCGGAAGCCTATGCTTCGAGAACACCACGACCACAGAAGCGCTGAACCTCGTTTACTCCGTCCTCGGGTCCGTGAGAATGGCGAAATTGAGCGTTTCGTGGGAGGCATGAAAAGATGCACCCGACAATCGAAAATTCCGTACAGAGCGTTTAACGCTGCGAGAACGGAGGTAAAATGAGCAAGCCAAGATACAAATGGTGGGGTTACGTAAAAGCGATCATCCGGGCGTATCCGATGCATTGTGAGGATTTACGGAATATGCGTGAGCAGTCTGTTGTTCCCGCATACGGCGCAACAGGACGAGGGACGGACGTAAACCGAGCCGCGGAAAGCGTAGCCTTGCGCGAGCTGCCTTTCGAGGATATGAAAGAGTATTTAGCTGTCGAAAAGACCATACGGGACACCATGCGGTATCCTAATGGCGCGGATCGCGTAAAGCTCATCGAAATGGTGTTTTTTAAGCGCACACATACTTTGCATGGGGCAGCTATGGCCCTGTTCGTTTCCTACGGAACCGCTAAGAACTGGCATAATAAATTTATCGAAAGAACGGCAGAAAACTTCGGACTTACAAAAAAAGGGGCAGTCGAATGACTACCCCCTTGCTTTATATCTCTTTTCCGTCCGGGAAAATAAAGCCGATATGTGGCTCTGCGCCAATAGCTTTCGCAATAACGCACCATTCTTCAACGGAGAACTTTCCGGTATTTAGGCGCTTGCTTAACAGTTGCGGTGACCAGTTTAGGCGACGGGCAAGCTCTGATTTGCTAATCCCGGCGTAAGCCAGCGCCATATCAACTAATTGCTTAGCGGTCATTGGATCACCCCTTTCAATTTGATTGTAAACTATATGATTTTATTTGTCAATAAAACTTTTCAAAAATATTCCAAAAAGTTTAAAATAACAGTTGACATTTTAAACTGAATAGTTTATAACTACTACTGTAAGCTGAATAAACAAGCCGACAGGCAGAAAGGAAATTGAAATGGCACACATCAAACATATTAACTTTGCCCATGTTGGCAGAAATGAAGGTTGCCGTTGCGACAAGTGCGGTCAGTACATTCAGAACATTGTGTATGTCGATTATGATGACGGCATCCGCATCAATTATGGTCAGGACTGCTTTGCAAAGCTGTACAACAGCGGAAAACTTTCTGCTTATGGCGTGAAGCTGATGCGGAAGGTTCTCCGGTCGATTGAGCAGCACACCAAGGAGCTTCAATCGTACAAGAGCGGTGAAAAGACCGCCGATAACGACTTAGCTTATCAGTACGACCAGACTTACGGCGGCTACTGGAAGGGTAAGCCGTTCGAGGATTATCGCGAATGGATGATTAACGAGTTTTTCCCGCGGCAGTTCAAGGAAGATCAGAAAGAAATTGACCGCTTTGCGAAGGTCAATTTTGATAGATAACAGGCCGAAGGACGGCTTGCAGAAATGGGAAGGATCATGGGGATGCTTAAAAGCGAAATCTTCACGCCGCCGTTGAAAGATTAGCCTAAAAAGCCAAAATCAAGTGCTATAATGGGTACACTCGAAAGAGCTGGAAGCGATTCCGGCTCTTTTTTTGTTGGAAGCTGAAAGGAAGGAACTGAAATGGAACTTGTCAAAAAGCCGTTAACTGAAATCGTCCCTTATGAAAAAAACCCAAGAAAGAATGATGATGCTGTCGCTTATGTCATGGAGAGCATCAAGCAGTGCACCTACGTAGCGCCTATCATTGTGGATGAGGACGGCGTGATCCTTGCCGGGCATACGAGATATAAGGCATTGAAGAAGCTCGGCTACAAAGAAGCGGATGTTCTTATCAAAGAGGGACTGACGGAGGAGCAGAAACGGAAGTATCGCCTGCTGGACAACAAAACGAATGAGTTTGCCGAATGGGATGATGCGCTTCTTGCTGAAGAATTGGACGGAATCGATTTTGATGGATTCGATTTCGGATTTCTCCCGAGCGATGACGAAGAAAGCGAAGAAGAAAATCCGTACACAGCGAAAATAAATATTCCGCAGTACGAAATCACGGGAGACAACCCGCAGCTTTCCGAGCTTGTTTCAACGAAAAAGTCAGAAGAACTGATTGCCGAAATCGAATCAGCCGACATTCCTGATGACATCAAGGCGTTCCTGAAAACGGCGGCGCAAAGGCACAATGTGTTCAACTACCGCAACATTGCCGAGTACTATGCTCACGCAGACGAAGATGTTCAAAGGCTTATGGAGAAATCGGCTCTCGTCATCATTGACTACGACAATGCGATTGCGAACGGCTATGTACAGCTGACACAGAGCTTGGCTGAAATCATTGAGGAAGAAAATGATTGACGATTTTGCTGTATTCATTTTGTCACACGGCAGAGCCGGGAATGTCATTACAGCTTCGAGCTTGCTTAGGGCGGGATTTGACAGCTTTTTTGTTGTCGTAGATGATATGGACGACCAACTTGCGGCTTATCAGGAGCTGTTCGGAGACGACTGCCTTGTTTTCGATAAAGAAGCAGAGTACAGGCAGACGGACACGATGGACAATTTCCACCACATGGCGTCACCTGTTTACGCAAGGCATTGGGTACAGAGATATGCATCCGAAAATAACATTCGTTTCTATGCCGTCTTAGATGACGACATTTCAGACTTTGCGATCCGGTATGCTGACCAAGGAAAAATGAAACGCAAAAGAATAACGGACATTGCTGCTGTATTCGCTGAAATGATAGCGTTTCTAGATTCTTCGGCAGATTTGAAAGTCATTTCGTTCGCCAACGAAGGAGGCATGATAGGCGGTCTGAAAGGGAACTTTTCAAAAGGCGTGACTGAAAAAATTCAGCAAGTCATTATCTGCGATATAAACAAGCCTATTCGCTGGACGGGAACTTTCAACGAAGATCTGAATGCGGTTCTTTTCCCTGACAGCACCGGCTTTGCAGTCATGAATGTTGCGAATAAATCTCCTGCAAGAGGAACGAACGGCGGCGGCATCCAGTATGTTGATTCATATAGGAATAATTTCTATTCATTTATGCTCCATCCAAGTTCAATCAGCTTAGAAAACGGGAGCGTTCACAGAAATAATTTCAGAGCGAAAATTCTGAACGAGAAGTGGAAAAAATGACAGATTTTGCGGTTCTGATTTTAACGCACGGTCGAGCAGACTGCCTAAGGACGGTAAAAACGCTTAGGCGGGGCGGCTACACTGGCAGATATTATTTGGTGCTTGACGACGAAGATGAGACTATAGACCGTTACAGACAGATTTACGGCAACGACAAGATAATTACATTCAATAAGCAAAAGGCTATCGACGAAACAGACAGCATGGATAACTTTGACAACCATAAAGCGATAGTCTACGCTCGCAACTATTCATGGACGGTAGCCAGAAATCTTGGGCTGAGATACTTTTTGCAGCTGGACGATGACTATGTAGACATCCAGTACCGATGGATCCGGGACGGGAAGCTAAAGGGAAAGACGGTCAAAAATCTCGACAAGCTGTTTGATTCGATGGTTGAATTCTTGATCGCGTCTGACGCCGATACGGTTGCCCTCGCGCAAGGAGGCGACTTTATCGGCGGTGCGGATGGGAAACGGTTTGGCGAAGGTCTGATACGAAAGGCAATGAACAGTTTTTTCTGCCGTACTGACAGACCGATTGACTTCAAAGGCACAATGAATGAGGATGTCGTTACATACACGACGTTAAGCAGCCAAGGGCATTTGCTGTTTACATTTACAAAGGCGAACATTGTGCCGCTACAGACCCAGAGCCTGCATGGAGGGATGACAGAAGCGTATCTAAACGGAGGCACTTACCTGAAATCCTTCTATGCAGTAATGAGTATGCCATCTGCTGTTGTCGTTGCACCGTTAAACTCAAGACATCCACGCATACATCACAAAGTCAGCTGGAATTGCTGCGCCCCTAAAATACTGAACGAAGCATACAGAAAAGGTGGGTAAATGGGAATCACAGGAAGCAAGATGCTTGCACATCTTGACAGAATAACGAGCACAGAAAAAAAGCCGATAACAGCGGATGTTTTCTTGACGAACTTCTGCAATAACGCTTGCCCGTACTGCACATACAAACGGTGGGAGTTCGATTCGGATGCCAAGTACATTACATTCTATGAATTCCGAAAAATTGCAGAACGATTGGTTGAGCTTGGCATTCAGGGCATTATCCTCACTGGCGGCGGGGAGCCTACGGTCAACCCCGATTTTGACAGGATTACAAGCTGGCTTGAAAGCGAGAAGATCCACTACGGAATCAATACGAATTTCAATAAGCTGCGGTATTGCTCCCCTGACTATCTGAAAATCAGCCTTGACGGATATGACGAAGACAGTTACGCGAAGGCAAGAGGCGTGAGAGCCTATGGCAAGGTTCTTGGCAATATCGAGCAGTATCTCGCGTGGAAAGAAAAAAACAACGTAAAGACTAATGTCGGTATCCAGTTCGTTGCGTTGCACCCGGAAGATGTTGCGCTGTTCTATGAAGCGAACAAGCACCTCAATGTGGATTACATCGTTATACGCCCAATCGAGAGCACCTGCGGGACGCACTATTCCACAGACGACGCAAAAGCGATTGCCAAAGATACGGTCAAGACGATAGAAGCGCTGCGAGCTCAAGACAGCCGTGTCGTCGCCAATTACAAGTGGGAAATGCTCGACGTGCATGAGGACAGATGCACAGCGAACTGGACGCAGCTTGCAGTGAACGAGTTCGGACAGGTTATGTACTGTTGCCACAAGCCGTTTCAAATTATCGGCAGTGTGTTTGATGGGGACATACTGGAAAAGAAGGCACAGGCACCCACAGATATGAACCTCTGCGATATTCCGTGCAGATTGACAGGGCCTAATCGATTTATGGCCTCTGTTGAACAGTACCAAGCAGATTCATCTTTCATCTGAGGTGGTGCTATGTGAACGGATCAGCCAGCAAATATCTTGACAAAGTGCCGAGCGGCGGAGGGCGACCAAAACTCATATTGAATACTTCCGGCTGCCAAATGGTTGAAAAGTTGGCGGGGTTAATGTGCACGGACGAAGAGATTGCGTCCATCTTAGGCACAACTGTAGATACATTGCATAACAAGAACAACGGCAAAACTTTCTCGGAGTATAAGAAAAGGGGCTTCGATAGCGGGAAAGCATCGATACGGAGATTCCAATTCAAATTAGCGGAGAAAAACGCAACAATGGCAATATGGCTTGGCAAGCAGTATCTCAACCAAAAAGACTACCCAGACCCCGAAACCGATAGAGGAGCGGTCATCGAATGGGACATATAAAAATGTCAGAAATGCTTGCTCCGGTATTTTATGATCTGGCTAAAGACGTAATGCGGCACGGCCATACGCATTATGACATTCGCGGAGGCCGAGGCAGCCTGAAGTCATCAACCGTATCCCTGCTTGTGCCGCAGCTGTTAATTGCCAATCCCAACACCCATGCGCTGGTACTCCGCAAGGTTGCAAACACCCTGCGAGATAGCGTGTTCAACCAGTATATGTGGGCTATTGCAGAGCTTGGCATGGCTGGGCTGTGGTATGCGAAAGTCAGCCCGATGGAGCTTATCTACCGCCCTACCGGGCAGAAGATCATGTTCCGTGGTGCCGATGATCCGATGAAGATTAAATCTATCAAGGTGCCGTTCGGGTATATTGCTGTTACGCACTTTGAGGAAAAAGATCAGTTTTCCGGCAGGGCGGAGATACGAACAATTTTGCAGTCCACGATGCGCGGTGGGGACAAGTTCTGGAATTTCGAGAGCTACAACCCGCCTATCAGCCGCGATAACTGGGCGAATGTTGATAGCGCCGAAGACAAGCCGAACCGACTGTGCCACATAAGCACCTACCTTGACGCGCCTAAGAGTTGGCTCGGTGAGGAGTTCATAAACGAAGCCGAATACCTTAAACAGACCGATGAAAGAGCGTACCAACACGAATACCTTGGCCTTCCCGTAGGCACAGGCGGCAATGTATTTGAGCGGTTGGAGCTTCGGGAAATCACTGACGACGAAGTAAAGAGTTTTGACAGGATTTATCAAGGCATCGACTTTGGCTGGTATCCTGATCCGTTTTGCTTTGTCCGCATCTACTATGACGTTGCCAGAGAAACGCTGTATCTGATCGATGAGCATTACGTCAATAAGACGAGCAACGAAGATAATGCTGCATGGATCCGTGAGCGCCATTACAACGATTTCCCGATTACATGCGACAGTGCGGAGCCCAAAAGCATCGCGGACTTGCGGGCAAGCGGGCTTGACGCAAGAAACGCCATAAAAGGCCCGGGAAGCGTCGAGTATGGTATGAAGTGGTTACAGCGCCGAAAGATCGTTATTGACAAACGCAGGACGCCGAACGCATACAAAGAGATCGTTGGTTATGAGTACGAGCGGAACAAAGACGGCGAGATCATCAGCGGATACCCAGACAAGAACAACCACGCAATAGACGCTATCCGGTATGGGATGGAGCCTGTTTTCAGATTGTATGGAGTGAAGGCATAAATGAACATTTACGAGGTTTTACGGGCACGGGGCTACACTACCGTGCCGGAAGAGTTTTACACTTACATTGAGAATTGGAAGAGCTGGTATGATGGGTATGTGAAGCAGTTCCACCGTTACCGCATCTGGAACGGCATGAAATATGTCCCGTGCCGCCTGTACTCTCTCGGCATGGCGAAAAAGGTCTGCGAGGACTGGGCGAACCTTTTGCTGAACGAAAAATGCAAGATAACGCTTGAGGGGAAGCCAGAGCAGGATTTCATCGATTCCGTTTTTGAGCGGAACAACTTCACCGTCAAATCGAACGAGATGCAGGAGATCAAGGCGGCACGCGGCACTGTCGCGTATGTTCCTACGGTCGTTAATGCGTCTGTCGATGAGCAGACGGGCAAGGTGAACGGCAGCGGCGGGGAAATCCGCATCGATTATGTACCGGCTGACCTTATCCTTCCCCTTACATGGGAGAACGGCATTGTAACCGAATGCGCGTTTGGATCGCACAAGTCCATCAAGAAAGATTCGTACCTTTACATCTGCATTCACAAGCGAACGGAAAAGGGAACATACGACATCGAAAACCTTTTGTATCGTGACACAAAGGGCAGCCTGTCGGAGGTGCGCCTTGCCGATGTGCCGGGGTTTGAAAACGTTGCTCCGGTCGTGCATACGCCGTTCACGCAGCGCATGTTCGTTATTGACCGGCTGAACATTGTCAATAATGTTGATGCAACCCTCCCGATGGGCATTTCGGTATTTGCGAATGCCATAGATCAGCTAAAGGGCGTTGACCTGACATACGACAGCTATGTGAACGAGTTCCAGCTTGGCAAGAAGCGCGTTATGCTCAAACCGCAGGCGACAAAGAATTTTCACACGGGCGAGCCGCTATTCGACACAAGCGACGTTGTTTTTTATGTTCTTCCCGCCGACGGGCAGGATAGAGAGATCATCAAAGAGATCAACATGAACCTCCGCACGGCGGAACACAATGCCGGTATTCAGGACATGCTAAACCTTCTGTCGAGCAAGTGCGGATTCGGCGAGAACCATTACAAATACGATAATGGAAACGTGTCCACGGCGACGCAGATCATAAGCGAAAACTCCGAGATGTTCCGCACGATCAAGAAGCACGAGATCATCCTTGAGGGCGTTCTCATTGAGCTGTGCCGCGTCCTACTCCGAATGGGCAATGCTTACATGAACGCCGGGCTGGACGAGGACGTTGAGATCACGGTTGATTTCGATGATTCTATAATCGAGGACAAGGAGACGGATTTCAACCGCGATTTCCGTATGTTACAGGCTAGCATTATGAACGATTGGGAGTTCCGCGCTAAGTGGATGAATGAGGATGAGGCGACCGCAAAAGCCGCCTTGCCGAAGATGGAGAGCCTTGTATCGGGCGAAAATGAATGAAATACCCGATCACGCCGGAGTTCATGTACTCCCTGCCCCTGCCGCTTATGCGGCTATATCAGCGTTTAGAAGAACAAATACTTGAGGATATATGCTCCCGTGTTGCCATGACCGGGGAAATGACGGAGACGGCGATAGAGCATATACGGTCTTTGCAGCGGCGGGGATACGATTATAAGAAAATCAACGAGTATATCAGGAAGACCCTAAAGCTCACGCAGAGCGAGTTTGACACCGTATGGAACAAGGCCGTGCAACGCAATCAGCAGTATTTTGATACGCTGATCGACGACAACCTCATTCTCGGCGAAAACAATTTCAATGCCGACCTGTTCATGCAGGAAATCAACGCCATTGAGATGCAGACGCTTGGAGAGCTGACGAACATTACCCGCAGCATGGGCTTCGCGTACCGAGCGCCGGACGGCACGGTAAAGGTCGATGATATAGGCCGGATGTACCAGCGCGTGCTTGACGATGCCTTGATGCGCGTGGAGAGCGGGCAGAGCTATAACGTGGCTATCCGTGACGCAACGAAGATGCTGACGGACAGCGGCTTGCAGTACGTTGACTATGAATCCGGCTGGCATAACCGCGTTGACGTTGCCGCCCGCAGAGCTGTTATGACGGGCGTTACCCAGCTTTCCCGGCAGTACACGGAGCAGACGGCGACGTTGCTTGACACGCCATACAGAGAGGTTACAGCGCACCGCGGAGCGCGTGACGGAGAAGGAAAAACTCCATGGGCGAGCCATAAGAAATGGCAGGGGCGCGTTTATTCTATCCATGCCGGGGACATTTACCCATCTATATATGAGGTTTGCGGTCTTGACGAGGTGGACGGCTTGTGCGGCGCTAACTGCCGCCACATGTATTACCCGTTCGTCGAGGGCGTTTCCGAGCGAACATACACCGATGAGGAATTGGAGAACATCGACCCGCCGCCTTTTGAGTTTGAGGGCAAGCAATACACCTTTTACGAGGCGACACAAAAGCAAAGACAGGTCGAGGCATCGCTACGCAAAGTTAAACGCGAGCTGATAGCCGCCAAAGGGCGTGGAGATGATGAGGAATATACGACCAAGGCCGTACGGTATCGTCGTCTAAACGAGGAATACGAGGCTTTCAGCAATGCGGCAGGGCTAAGGCCACAATACGAGCGAGGGAACATTGCGGAGTTCGGCTCGGATGCTGTAAGAGAAACAAATCGTGCATACTTTGAGATTGTAAAAAAGGCTGACGGGATGTATGATACAGGGAGCGAGAACGGAAACGTTGATGCGTATCTCCGCGATCTTCCTATCCGTCGCAGGATTCAAAATGAGTACTCGCACGAGATGAACGTCGGGCGGCAGAATGGGCATTATGTCGGAACGAACGAGTACAATATGTACGTCCAGAAGCAGCAGAGGCAAGGGCTGTATGGCCCGAGTGTTGTTACTATAACGCCGGATGAATTGAAAGAGCTTTTCAATCAGTATTCGAGCACCGGAATCATCATGCGGGATGAAAAAACAGGCAGATGGAAAGAATCGGAATTGATTACGGTCAATGATAAGATTATCGGGCAAACAGTAGATTTGCAAACCGGAGAAAAAATTGACACGCCTTGCTTTACGATTCATTACAGCCGTAAAAAGGGCTGGCATATTGTTCCCGCTTATTCTGACAACAAGGGGAGGAAAGATTGTTATGTACAGCATCAATGAGCTGCTTTCATACAACTGCAAAGATGTTTTGGTAGAAACGAAAACCGGGCACAAATACAAAGGCCGCTGTCATGTATACTGTGAGTTTGGCGAGGATGAGGACACGCCGGAAGAGTATATCACTATCAATGGCGGGCTATGTATCGACGTAGCTGACATCTTCAAAATTACAGAGAATTAAGCATCGTGTAAACACACGGTGCTTTTTCTATGACCATTTTCGTGATGTCACGAAAATGATATCACTCTTCAAAAGCATAACAGAGAGCGCCGCCTGACCTTGTGGCGGGTACAGAAATAACGGTCTTGCTTTGGCAGGGCTTCCTTCCTTTCCCCTGTCTTGCCCCTGCGGAGGGGGATACAAAAACCGCGTCGCTACTGCTCAACAGCGGCCATGCATTTATAAACATTCAAGGAGTTTGTCCCATTCGGGACGGGCTCCTTTTTTGTTTGCCGACGGGCATAAACGGAATACGCCGACGGGCGGAAAACGGAGGAATCATCATGGCAGAACCGAACACCAATCCCAACACCGCCGGGGGCGGGAACGAGGCTACTTTTACACAAGCCGAGGTAGACAATATCGTTGCAAAGCGTCTCGCGCGGGCAACCAAAGGAATGCCCACCGAGGAAGAAATGAACGCTTATAAGGCTTGGAAAGCCAATCAGCAGAGCGAAGCGGACAAGCTCAAGGGCATTGAGAAAGAGCGCGACACCGAAAAGGCGGCGCGGCTTGCCGCCGAAGCGAAGGTAACGCAGTTTGAGCGGGAAAAGTATCTGACCGCAAAGGGCGTTTCGGCTGATGAGCTGGAATTTTACTGTTTTAAGATCGGGCAGAAAGTGACGGACACGGTGAGCTTTGAAAAGGCAGCCGACGAGTTTCTGAAAGATCGCAAACCCGCCTCCGTGCGTGTTGATATGTCCGCGCACGTCGGCAACAGCGCCAACAGTGCTAATGGCACTAACGACGCTATGAACGCCCTTATTCGGGGCAAATTTAAATGAGAATTGTGAGGTAAACATGACTAATATGGCTACTAACATTGTAAACAGAACTGACCTTTCCGGGCTTATTCCGGAACCTGTCACTCGTGAGATCATTCAGGGCGTGACCGAGGGCAGCGCCGTCCTCCAGATGGGCCGCCGCCTCCCCAATATGACGAGCAAGACCCAGACGATGAACGTTCTGGACATGCTTCCCACTGCCTACTTCGTGAACGGCGATACCGGCATGAAGCAGACCACGAAAATGAAGTGGGACAAGAAGAAAATCTATGCCGAAGAGATCGCCGTCATCGTCCCCATTCCGGAGGCGGTGCTTGACGACGCCGACTATGACATCTGGGGCGAAGTCCGCCCGCGTCTCGTTGAGGCGTTCGGTAAGGTCATTGACGGCGCGATCCTGTTCGGCACGAACAAGCCCACCTCTTGGCGCGACAGCGTCCTTGAGACTTGCACGAAAGCCGGTTCTGTTGTGGCGGCGACGCCGTACATCTATGACGACCTTCTCGCCGAGGGCGGCGTGATCGCAAAGGTCGAGGAGAGCGGCTATCTTGTTAACGGCATTATGTCCGCTATCCAGATGCGTGCTAAGCTGCGCGGTCTGAAAGACCTGAACGGCAACCCCATCTTCAAAACCGATATGCAGGGCGCGACGCCTTATGCGCTGGACGGCTCCCCCATGTACTTCCCGCGCAACGGCGCTTTTGACACTGCCAAGGCGCTTATGTTTGCCGGTGACTGGTCGGAGCTGGTGTACTCCATCCGTCAGGACATCACGTTCAAGATTTTCGATCAGGGCGTTGTGCAGGATCCTTCCGACAACTCCATCGTTTACAACCTCATGCAGAATGACATGGTCGCTCTGCGTGCGGTTATGCGTCTCGGCTGGGAAATCCCGAACCCGAAGACGGCGTACAACGACACCCTGTCGAAGTACTGCCCGTTCGCGGTTTATGCTCCTGCCGGTACGGTCAACACCGTTACCGTTACCCCGGCTACCGCTACCGTTGCTAAGGGTGCGAGCAAGGCGTTTGCCGCCGCTGTGACCGGCGAGGGTGCGGTGTCTAACGGAGTGCTGTGGAGCGTTTCCGGCACGGCTGCTGTTAAGGCTGGGACGAAGATTGACGATAACGGCACGCTGACTATCGCCTCCAACGAGACGAATACTGCGCTGACCGTTACCGCGACTTCCAAGCAGGACGGCACGAAGTCCGGCACGGCTGCCGTTACCGTGGGCTGATAAGCTGGAGGGGCGCAGATGTACGCAACATACACGTTTTACACCGATACTTATTTCGGTAGCGCCCTGACGGAACAGGAGTTTGCCCGCGCAGCAACGCGGGCAAGCTCCTTTATCGACTATTACACGATAGGCAAGGCGAAGGATTATCCGGACGATGACAACGCGCTTGCGATGTGCTGTTGTGCGCTGGCGGAACAGTACCAGATCATTGAGAACGCCAAAGTGCAGAGCATGAGCGGCGGTGAGGTCAAGAGCCAGACCGTAGGCGCGTGGAGCAAAACATACGCAAGTGGCGTAGAGACGGCGGAAGCTGCCCGGAAAACGCTGGAAGATATCGCTATGGACTATCTGGCATGGACGGGGCTTTTGTACAGAGGAGGGCAGCGCTGTGTTCCCACATACTGTGACTGTCTTTAACTCCTACGAGGACGACGACCTAAAGATTCACAACAGCATTACCATCCTGCGTGGTGTGCTGTTGGACGTGTCCAAGGGAACGAACGTTGCAAAGACTGGGCTTGCCGACGCTGACGCCGCTACTCTTTACATCCCCTTTTCCGTTGATGCGGTCAGCACGACAGGCGACAAGAAAACGTATGTCGAGCCGAAAGCGTTCTATGCGGCAGAGAATCAACAGGGCTTGTGGACGCTGGATAGCGGCGGACATAGCAATTCCACGTCCACCTACTTTGTCAAAGGCGAGGTTTCCGAAATGATGAGCCTTGCGCAGCTGCAAGAGAAATACGACTATGCGTTTGACGTGAGCACGGTTGATGTCCGTGATTTCGGCGGCGACATGATGCATTGGCAGGTCGGTGGCAAATGAGGATCACGCTAAAGATCAAGACCGTGAGCGGGGAAGACTTCAAATCCGCCTGTAAAGCGGCGGAGATCGTTGTTGCAACGCAAGCGCTGAAAGACACGATTCCCTTTGTCCCTGCGCTGACGGGCGTTTTTTCAAACATGGCTCGGACGGATGGAAACGAGATCGTCTATACCGGCGACCAAGCCCGATATCTGTACGAAGGCAAAGTCATGGTTGACGCCGCCACTGGTAAAGGCCCGATGAACATACCGGATGTAGGCTTGCGCTGGCACAAGGGCGCAACGCTCACTCCGACGGCGAAAGACCTTGTTTTTACGACGGACATGCACCCGCAAGCTCAATCCCATTGGATGGACGCATCCTACAAGAAAAACGGCGACAAGTGGGCGCGTGTCGCAGAAAAGGCGGTGATTTCGTCCCTTGGATGAGAAAAAACCTAAAACTTTAGTGTCTGCGGAAGAAAATGCAGACGTGAGCCGCGCCGTGCGGCAATGGCTGAATGCGTATCCGGATAAACCGCTTTCCAAGCTCGACTTTGAATGGTTGGGCGAGAAAAGCGGTTTATGCATTTCCACCATTCAGGCGGCGTACAAAACCAAGCAGTTTATCGACGGCTCGTATCAGGCGCAGTACCAGTTCAAAATCATTTACCGCGTCCCGGCAAAGAACGCCGACGAGAGAATGAACGCGGATGAGGTGCTGGATGCATACGGCGCGTGGGCGGAGGCGAACGCGGATAGCCTGACGATTGCGGACGGTATCCGCGTGCGCAAAGTCAAACGCGACACGGCGGCGGCTCTTTTTGCCCGATATGAGGGCGACGTAGAGGATCACCAGATCCTCTTAACTTTAATTTACGAGGTGATTTAACGAATGGCTGAATACACGTTTACCACTACTGCGGGGCAGACTGTGGCGCGTGAGCTGCTTCTCGCTTATCTGAACACCGGCACGAGTTCCGCTCCTGTTTGGTCGGTGATCGGCAAGCGCGTGGAGGACAGCTCCGAGGAATACGACTGGTCTACCGAGAGCAAGAAAGACATTCTCGGCGACACCTACGGCACGATGAAGAAGCCTGTCATTACGCAGTCTTTCGAGCCGTGCGAGCTGGACAGCGGCGACGCGGCGCAGCAGAAGATTTGGAAGCTTGCCGTTGTCGATCAGGACGCGATGGCGCTTGCGGCTATGGATATGCTCATCGTCCACACTTACGCTGGCTTTGCCGAGCGCTACGAGGCGTGCATGGTCGAGGTTACTGGTCTCGGCGGCGAGGGCGGCGGCAGCGTCGGAATGCCCATCAATGTGACCTACGGCGGCACGCGCACGAAGGGCACTGCCACGAAGGGCACTAGCGGCGCTATCGAGTTTACGCCGGAAGCCTGAATTTTTGGAGGTTAAGCAATGCTTGAACTTAGACATGATACCGGAGTACAGGAAATCTCCATCAACGGAAAGGTGACGGTGTTGCTCAACCTCACCGACATTGATTTTATCGAGCGCGTTTTTAATGCGTTCGACGCGATGGACAAGCAGCAGGACAAGTACCAGTCTATGCTTGCCGGGGAAAACGACGCGAAGAAAATCTTTGCCGCCGCCCGAGAGATGGACGGGGAGATGCGGGAGCTTATCAACGGGCTTTTTGGCTTTGATGTTTGCACTCCCCTGTATGGCACGATGAACACCTATGCGATGGCGGATGGTCTGCCCGTGTGGTGCAACCTGATGCTCTGCCTCATCGACAACATGAACGATACCTTTACGGCGGAAAAGAAAAAGACGAATCCGAAGCTGCAAAAGTATCTCGCAAAATTCAAGAAATGATCTACTCCCTTCCGATGTCGCTTGCCGTCGGCGGTGCAGACTATGCGATACGCTCGGACTACAGGGTTATTCTCGACCTCATAGAGGTTCTGAATGACCCTGATTTTTCCGATGCGGACAAGGCGGAGGCGACAATACAGACGATTTTCCCCGATTGGGAAAAACTGACGGACTATTCGGAGGCATTGGAGAAGTGCTTCTGGTTTATCGATCTCGGACAGCCGCACGGAAAGAAATCCGCCCGCCTTGTGGATTGGGAAAAGGACTTCCCGTATATCGTCGCGCCGGTCAACCGTGTGCTCGGCTACGAATGCCGCTCGGTCGAATATCTCCACTGGTGGACGTTCATGGGCGCGTATATGGAGATCGGCGGGGACTGCGCGTTCTCGCAGATCGTGTCGCTGCGCTCGAAACTAGCCAAAGGCAAAAAGCTCGAAAAATACGAGCGGGAATGGCTGCGGCAGAATCGGGATTTGGTAACTCTACCGACGAAGTACACGGCAGAGGACGAAGAAATGTTGAAGAAATGGACGTGATGCGATGGCGACAGAACTTAGATTCCCGGTAGAAATCGACGCCGGGCAAGCCGCCAAAGAATTGGACAAGCTCCAACGCGACATGGACAGGCTCAAAAAGAACATGGAGAGCGGCGAGGCGAAACGCGCACCCATCGTTGAACAGCTCAAACAGGCGCAGGACGAGGCGGCGCAGGCTTATGATAAGGTCGAAAAGCTGAAATCCTCATTGGCAGAGAGCGAGGCAAAAACCGCAATTAACGCCAATGCTGATCCGCAGACATGGATCGAAGAGACCCAGCGGCAGGCGGAAATCAAAGCGCAGCTTTCCGAGCAGGAAAAGATTCTCGCGGCGAAAGAGAAAGCCGCACAGCGGCTTGAAGCGCAGGACGCGAAAATCGTTGACAAACTGAAACAGCAGACAGCGGAGCTGGAAGAACAGAAAAAAAGAGCCGGGGAGCTGACGCAGACAATTACCGATGCGTCCAAAGGCGCTGACATCAAGGCCGCAATGGAGGGAGCGCAGCAGTCCATCAAAAGCGGCATGAAGAATCTGCTCAAATATGGCATCGGTATCCGCTCGCTGTTCGTTCTTTTCCGAAAGCTAAAGCAATACACCATTGAAGCGGTAAAGGCTTATGCCGAGAACGACCCGGAGACGAAGAAAAGCATTAACGAACTGAAAGCGTCTTTACAGGGGCTAAAGGCATCATGGGGCGCTGCGTTCGCGCCAATTCTAACTGCGGTCATCCCGGTATTGCAGACGCTCATCGGCTGGATCACAAAGGCTGTGGACGCTATCGCGGCGTTCTTTGCGGCGCTTAGTGGGAAAAGCACATTCAAGCGTGCCATAACCAACACGGGAAAGTTGAGCGACAATCTATCCTCCGGCGCTGGCGCTGCAAAGGAAATGAAAAAGCAGCTCATGGGCATTGATACGCTGACTATTGCACAGGATCCGTCCTCCGGCGGCGGTGGCGGTTCTGGCAGCGGAATCAAGTACGAAGATGTAGCGATCAGCGACAAGATCAAGAACAACCTCGGTCTTATCAAAAACCTGTTGGAGGGGATAGCGGCACTTGCTATCGGGCTTGCGTTCGGGAAAACTGCCGCGAGCATTGCGCTGGTTCTTTTCGGCACTCTGGATTTGATTGATGCTTTTAAAAATTTCATCAACACCGGAAGCCTTACGAAAGACATGTGCGTAGAGATGTCAACCGGGTTTCTTAAAATCGGTATCGGTCTTGCTCTTCTCACCGGATCATGGATACCACTTGCAATCGGAGCGTTCCTTGCTCTCGGTTCATTCCTGTCCGGGTGGTGGGACGACATCACCGCGTTTTTCGACAAGATCAGCGGCATAGTCAATGGGTGGTTCGACAATGCGCTGAAAACGCTTTCCGAAAAAGGCAACGTTCTTTCGCAAGTATTCATTCTGCTTTACGGCGTCGTTCAGTATTCTTTTAACAATATCGTCGGCGCTATTCGCACGGCATTGTCACTTATAAAGGCGATCTTTGAAACGCTGGCCGCTGTTGTGTACGGTTTCGCCACAGGCGATTGGTCGGCGGCGCTTGACAAGATCAAGAGCGCGTGGATCGATGTATGGCTTGAAATCAAACGCTGGGGCGCGTCCCTTATCAACAGTATCCTTGGCACTGTGGAAGCGTTTGTTAACGGCGTTATTACGATGTTCAATAACCTCGTCGGGGCGTTCAGCAGTGTTTTGCAATTCTTCGGCGGCGGCGGTATAAACTGGCGTGCAAGCTCTGTATCTATTCCGCGTCTCGCCAAGGGCGGCATCGTCAAAAAGGGCACTCCGTTTATTGCCGGCGAAGATGGCTCGGAGGCCGTCATTCCGCTTGAGAGAAACACGCAGTGGGTGTCGATGGTTGCGGACGGCATCGTTGACCGGATGACTGATAAGTTCGCCGGTTTGAGCATGAGAATGCCCGCCGTTGCTATGGGCGGTGTAGTGCCGCCTAATGCGTTTTCCTCCGGGTATGGGTATGGTATATCCCCAGAGTTGGAAAGTAAGCTGGACGCGCTTCTCGACCGTTTAACGTTGCGAGGCAACGAACAAATCAAACCGAGCGACGTTTACCTTGATAAGCGCAAGGTCGGCGAGATCATGTACACTTACAGCGAGGAACGGAACAGGGGGCGCGGCAAATGAAACTGATTGTCAACGGCGTTGATATGCTTCCGTATCTTGACGGCGGCGGGTACACCGTGACCAGAGAGGACGGCGACAGCCCGGACGCGGGGCGCACGATGGATTACACCATGCACCGGGCGCGGATCGCAACGAAATTCCGCATCGATGCAACGTTTAAGCCCCTGTACACCAAAGACGCCGAGATCGTTCTACCGGCGCTTATGCCGGAGTACGTCGAAGTCACCTACACGAACCCGTGGTTAAAGGGTACGCAAGTCACGACGATGTACAACAGCACCGGCAAGGCTACGGTCGATACATCTTTCGGTGATGGGAAAGAACGCTGGAACATTGATGCGCTCGCCCTTGTGGAGAGATGAGCCATGCAGAACACAAGCGCAACATACAAGGAAATCGTCGCCGGTACACATTGGTTTGAAACCAAGCTCGTCATCGGCGACGAGTTTTATTTGATCGACGAGCACGCCGATTATATCACGTTTGGCGGGACGAGGATTTTCTACGATTCGGATTCCGGCGGATACGGCGGGAACATGCTCAAAGAGATTAAGACCACGCAGCACCTTTTCACGGACGACAAGCCGATGGTCGGGTGCTGTGTAGCCGCGGAAATCGATGTCACGATGGTAAAGCCGACGGCGACGATCAAGAGAATGTCCTCCATCAAGCCGTTTATCCGTGCCGTGAATGACACGAAGGAAAGCGAATGGCTACCAAAGGGCGTGTTTTATATCGATACGCGCTCCGACGGAGAGAGCACGGACGAGATCGTATTCCACGGATACGACGCAATGTTAAAGGCCGAGAACGATTTTCCCGTGAATGGGGACATCGGCGAATGGCCCAAAACGGACATTGACGTTGTAAGCCTTATTGCCGGACATATGGGCGTGGAGATCGATCCACGCACGTTTGACATCATGCAGCGTGGGTATCTAGTGCAGTATCCCGGCGGCTACGCTATGAGGGAAATCCTCGGATACATCGCGGCAATGTACGCGGGAAATTTCATCATGTCGGATGATGGAAAGCTCCGTCTTGTCCGGCTGAATGAGATCGGCATTGAGACACACTATCTCGTGGATACTGCCGGGTATGTCCTCACGTTCGGAGGTGACAGGATTCTTGTCTGAATCGGTTTTTATCGGAAGAAGCGCAAAGGGATACACTTCAACGCCGGAACTGCCCAAATATACCAAAGTCCGTATTAACGTGGATGATGAAACGTGCTATGAGGCAGGGAGCGGGGATAATGTATTAGAGCTTGACTGCCCGTGGGGTTCCCAGCAGATGGCGAACGACATCTTAGAGAGCATCAGGGAATTTGTCTATCGTCCGTATGACACGGAATGGGCAAAGCTCGACCCTGCGGCAGAGCTTGGAGACGGCGTCACCATTAACGGCGTTTTCTCCGGCATCTATGTCAATGAGACCAATTTCTCAACGCTGATGGCGGCGCGTATCTCCGCACCGCAGGAGAACGCTGTTGACCATGAGTACCCCTACAAATCACCGACCGACCGAAAGACCACCCGGCAGTTTGCCGAGACGCGGGCAAGCCTTAGAGTTAATGCCGCGAGCATTCAGGCGGAGGTCACGGCCAGAGAAACGAACGAAGCGGAAATGCGGGCGGCGTTGGAACTGCACGCGCAGGAGATCGCCGCGAGAGTGACGCAGACTGGCGGCAATTCCGCCTCTTTTGGTTGGTCGCTGACGGCGGACGGCTTTGTTCTGGAAAGCTCCGGGCAGGAAGTGTTCAGGGCTACTAAAGATGGTGTAGACATCACCGGAAAGATAACGGCAACGTCCGGGTTCATCGGAAGCAAAGACAGCGGGTTTACCATCACACAGAACGCCATCTATAACAAGCTGTCGGAGCTGTACGGGACAGTGGACGGTGTGTACATCGGGACAGATGGCATCGCCCTCGGCGGCGGCAAATTCCGCGTAAACAGCTACGGCCAACTATACGCAACGGACGGGACGTTTACCGGAAATGTCTATGCCAACCGGATACAGACGGGCGGCGACGCCGGAACAATTCAAGGCAGCCAGATAGGGTCTGGAACAATCACGACGGCAAACACCAACGGATACCTGAACGGCGGCATTGCAAACGGGTATTTTGCCGGGGATGTTTTTTCCGGCGCTGTAACAGCGGCGGCGATGAACGCAAGTAGCGGTTCATTTTCTGAAAGTAAGGCATTTCGGCTGTATGGGCAAACCGTAAATCTGTCAACTTACACTTTTAAAGACGGTGGAGGGCATACCATTCAAGTAAAATGCCTTGGTTATTAGTGAGGAGATATATGGACAAAATTATTTTTCTGGACGGAAGTGAATACCCTTGCGCGTTCTGCGGCCTTGCTACGGTAGGGCTGCTTTATGTCACCCTGACCGGCCTTTCCTTTGTGGAAGCGGCGGCGATATTCGGCGATGAGAACAAGACGGCGAAAATCCGCTATGTAGCCGCGAACGGAGAAGAGACGGTATTCGAGCACTATACCAAATTTGAATACCTTGTCAACGAAACCGGCGGACAGCGGGCGGCGCTGCGGCAGAAGTACGCCAGCGAGGTTTAAGCATGGAAGAACTTAACAAAATCAAGGAGCTTCTCGGTACTCTCCGTGTCGATGGATGGGAGAATTTCGAGAAGCTAGTTTATATCAAGCTGCTCATCGAGAAATTGATTGCAGCGGAAACGAAGGAGGGCTAATCCTTGGCGGACAAAACAGTAGGAGAGCTTCCGAGAGCATCAACCGTAACAACGACAGACCTGTTTGTAATGGAGCAGGCAGGACAGGCTAAGTCTCTGACCGGACAAGTGCTTATCAACGACCTTGCGACGGCGCTTGACGGACACGGCGGCATTAAGAGCATTACCCTAAACGATGATTACACCCTGACGTTCATCATGTCTGACGATACGGAGGTACAGACGACCTCGGTACGCGGCGCGACCGGCGCAAAGGGCGACAAGGGAACGGATGGTCGGGCAATAACGAGCGTTGCGAAAATCAGCACGTCCGGTCTCGTGGACACTTACAAGATTTCGTTCTCGGACAACACAAGCACCAATTTTACCGTGACCAACGGATCATCCATCAAGAGCATTGCCAAAACCGGAACGAGCGGCTTGGCGGACACCTACACCGTTACGCTCACGGACGGAACGACCTCCACGTTCAACGTAAAGAACGGCAACGGTATAGCGTCCATCACGCTACAAAGCGGCACACACGCCGCCGGTACGACGGATACATACAAAATCACGTTCGACAATGGGGAGTTTACCACATTCTCCGTCTACAACGGCATGAACGGCTCCGGCTCTGTCGTGTCAGTGAACACGAAATCTCCGGACGCCTCCGGCAACGTGACGTTAACCGGCGACGATATCTATGTGAGCGCCTCGGACGCTACGACGATACCGGAGGCAATCGCCGGTGCTGTGAGAGCAACGGACAGCGGGGACGGGAACATCGTTGTTGCAGGAGCGGCTGCGCAAACGGCGATGCGCTTTCTGCAAAGCATCATTTTCCCCGGACTTGACTACAAGTTCATTAACCCGCTGCACAACGGCACACATGCAGACCCATACGGAATCAAAGTCGGCAGCGGCGCATCTCTGGTTGGCGCGATCAACGCACTGACCGAGCCGGGCGTCTATACAGTCTATCAGAACCGAGCGTCTACGGACGTGCCGGACGGCGCAAAAGCGATCAACAGCTCTCTTCGAGGAATTGCCTGCCTTTCCCAGATAAACAAGCACTATGCGTTTATCTTCATGGTCGATCAGGGCAGCAACTTTTACATCAAGTATGTGCAGGCTGATGTCGGCGGCGATTGGAAGCAGATGCTGCCGGACGGGACGGGCGTGATAACGGAAGCGAAGATCGCCAACGGCGCGGTAGGCACAGCGAATCTCGGCGGCAAGGTCGTTACGGCGGAGAAGATCGCGGACAAAACGGTTGGCGCGGGTCAGCTTGCCGATGACATCCCCTACACCAAGTTCGGCATTGCCGCCGATCAGGTGCGGCACATCTACACCGGGACGAGCGAAACGCCGCCTGCCGAGTGGCAGCCGGGCGACATATACCTACGGCATTCTGTGTGAGGTGAGCGGGATGGCATGGAGCAAAACAGCGCCAGAGCTTCCAAGCGGCAGCGCGTGGGAGCAGACGATCACAAAGACAAACTTTTTTGAGCAGAACTGGTTTGTACTTAGCGGCGAATACTCTATTGCAAGGCTGGAAGGGAAACAGTTTGCCGTCCGTGTTTTGGTGTCCCCAAGCGGCGGTTCTTACGGCAATCATCCGGAGTACGGCAGCTTATATCTCCGTTGCGACATCGGAAGTGTTCGGGGGACAGCTGAAACGCCCGGCAATCTCCCCAAAACGCCAACGTATTGGTATTTCGTTGGAGAAGCTGATGCGGGGACGGAAATCACCGTTGTTTACGGGGCAGCAGACACCTCTTCCAGCCAAAGCAACGGCACGGTCAAGCTGACTGCTCCGGCGCTGCTCGGCGATGTGCTGTATTTGAACGTGAACGGCGCGGCGAAACAAGTGACGCGCGTTCTGCTGAATGTCAACGGAACGGCAAAAGAAGCCCTTGTCAAGGCCAATCCATAAGGAGGAACATGAAATGAACGGTATTGACGTTTCCGAGCATCAGGGCGATTTTGATTTCACGCCGTACAAGGATGGCTTTGTCATCATCCGCGGCGGCTACGGCGTCCGAAATGCCGACAAATGGGCGGAGCGCAACATTGCCAAATGCGACGCGCTCGGTATCCCGTGGGGCATCTACTGGTACAGCTATGCGCTGAATGTGCAGACGGCTAAATTGGAGGCGGAGCGGTGTCTGCGCTTCCTCAATGGCCGGAAGCCCCGTCTCGGTGTGTGGTTCGACATGGAGGACGCGGACGGGTACAAGGCATATAACGGCTTTCCGTCTAACGAGACGATCACCGCGATGTGCAAAGCGTTCTGCGCGGCTATGGAAGACGCGGGGAACAAAACCGGCGTGTACGCGAATCTCGACTGGTTTGAAAACCGAATCGGGGACACGGGGTATGACAAATGGATCGCGGCGTGGGGCTGGAACGACGGGGAGCATTATCCAGACCTTTCCGGGAAATGCGTCATGCAGCAGTACCGGGGCAGCCCGCTGGATCTGGATATTTTGTATGTGCCGCTTTCGTATTTTGACGATGGCGCGGCGGGCGGAGCAGAGCCCAGCCCCGACGAAAAGGAAGGAATGACCGTGAGCATTCCGGCGATGGCGCAGGATGTGCTTGACGGGAAGTGGGGCAACGGTGAGGAGCGAAAGCAGAAGCTCGGCACGTGGTTTTACGATCTCGTGCAGGGCGAAGTGAACCGTATCCTCGGAGTAAAGTAGGAGAAATAAATGGAAATCATAAAGACAATCATCACCGCGTGCGGCGGGGCTGCCGTTGCGGGCATCTTCTCGCTGATCCTCGCCAACCGTAAGAACAACAGCGAGATCGTGAAGCGGCTGGACGCTCTCGACGGTAAGCTCGTAAAGCACATTGAGGACGACGCCGCGTGTCGTGCTGACGAGGCGCGAAGCCGTATCCTTCGCTTCGGCGATGAGGTGCGGCAGGGCGTATTACACACCGCCGAGCATTGGGCTGACGTTCTCCGGGACGTTGACCGATACGAGGACTACTGCTCCGGCCACCCGCTGTATGAAAACAACCGCGCCGCAAACACCATCCAGCATCTTAACTGCGTCTACGCGGGCCATCTAAAGAAAAACGATTTTTTGAAGTAAGGAGAATTTGCAATGAACGAGATTATCACGACCTACGGCATGGAAATCATCAAGTACATCATCCTCGCCATCTGCGGAATTGCCGCGTCTTACGCCGCGAAGCTGTACGAAAAGTACGTCAACACCGATACCAAGCGCAAGGTAGCGGCAACTACCGTTGCGTACATTGAACAGGTGTATAAGGATATCCACGGCGACGAGAAGCTGTCCCGCGCCATGGCTGTCGCTGCCTCCATGCTCGAACAGAAGGGCATCAAAACCACGGAGGACGAGCTTAAGGTGCTTCTCGAAGCCGCCGTCAAGGAAATGAACGACAAGTTCAAAGCCGCCTGACGGCAGTCAAAATTTTGTAAACCGACACTGCGGAATCATGAAAGAATCCGTAAAAACATTCTGCCGCATCAATGGCGTCGAGGCGTCTGAAAGCCTCGCAGAGACACTTTTTAACGCATACATGGAGAGTGTAGCCAATGACGACAGAGAGCCTCCTACGGAGTTTAACAACGCCAGGGACAAAGAATAAGCTGCAATTCCCGCGCGAGCTGCGCGAACAGTTTGAGCGGGACTGCGGCTTTACCGACGAGGAACTAAAAATCTTCCGCCTGCGGGCAAAGGGCATGAGCGTTTTGCAAATTTCTTTCGCCATGCAGACGGACAAGGAACTGTACGGCACGGAAAAGGTCGAGCGCCGTATACGGGCGATAAAGGACAAGATCGCCGCTGCAATCGAATGACGGGTTTTTGATGGGTTTTTGAGGGCTAACCGATGGGTTAGCCCTCTTTTTTTATGCGACAATGGGGGCAGAAAGGACGTGAAGCAATGGAAAACTACTACCAACAGCCACAGCAGTTTTACGGCGGCTATCAGCGACCTCAGCCCATGCAGCAGATTGCGCCCGGATACGTCTGCAAGCCGGTAACAAGCCGCGAAGAGGCTATTGCCACAAGCACGGACTACTTTTCTCTCGGCGTCGTAATGCCGGACATCGGGCACGGAATGATATACCTGAAACGCTTTAATCAGCAGACAGGGGCTTCCGACTTCTTTGATTTCAAGCTCTTCACCCCGGAACAAGCTCCGACTGTAGAGTACGCGACGAAAGCCGACCTTGACGCTCTGCGGGCGGAGCTGACAGCGAAAAAGCGCCGGAGGGTAGAAGACGACGATGAATAATCCTATTTTCAATTTGATAAGCCTCGCCCGTACCGGCGGAAACCCGATGACGCTGATACAGCAGATGGCGGGACGTGATCCGCGAGCGCAACAGGCATTAAAGATGGTTCAGGGCAAGACGCCCGACCAGCTACGGCAGATGGCGGAGAATATGGCGAAAGAACGCGGAACGACCGTGGAGGAAATCGCCAAAGGTCTTGGGCTTAAATAAACATTCTCCTATCAGTTCCGGCATCTTGATTAAAAGCCGCGTCTCGAATGCAGCCGGGAGGCGCGCGCCCGGATGTAAATAAACTGATAGGAGTTTTTTCTATGGCAGACGATTTCATGAACGGCTTTCTTGCCGGACAGGGCGACAATAACCGAAGCGGTCTTTTTGGCGGCGACGGTTGGTGGGCTATCATCATCTTTGCGCTGATTTTCGGTTGGGGCAACGGCGGCTATGGCTTCGGCGGCGGCAATTCCGGCGGTGTAACCGATGGCTATGTCCTTGCCTCCGACTTTGCGAACGTTGAGCGCAAGATCGACGCTGTGAACAACGGCGTTTGTGACGGCTTCTACGCGATGAACACCGGAATGCTTAACGGCTTTGCCGGTGTGACGCAGGCTGTGACGAGCGGATTCTCTGCGGCGGAGCTTGCCCGATGCAATCAGCAGGCGGCGCTCATGCAGCAGCTCAACGCCATGCAGATGCAGAACCAGAACTGCTGCTGCGAGAACCGGCAGGCTATCGCACAGGTTCGCTATGACATGGCGACGCAGGCGTGCGATACCCGGAACACCATCCAGAACGTTGCCCGCGACATCACGGACAACCAGAATGCCGGAACCCGCGCTATCCTCGACTTCCTCACGCAGAGCAAGATTCAGACCCTTGAGGCGGACAATCAGGCGCTGCGGCTTGCCGCGTCCCAGAGCGCACAGAACGCGACGCTCATTAACGCGCTTCGACCGTCCCCCGTTCCTGCGTATCAGGTGCAGAACCCTTACTGCTGCAACCAGAACACCTGTTGCGGGTGCTGAAAATGTGATCGGGGCGGGAAATCCCGCCCCTGAAAGGAGTTTAAAATGGCTTGCAAACCCGTTTGTCAGCTTTGCAAAAGGCTGATTCTTAGCCAAGCGATTACGTTTACCGGCGGAAATCTGGTTGTCAACCTCCCGGATGGCAACTATTCCAACGGAGAAAAATACTGTATCGTTCTGGCGCAGAGCATCCCAACGACGGCGACGATTAACGCGCCGGTCGTGTTCACCATTGGCGCGGGAACGGCGCAGTTCCCGCTGACGAATCGTTGCTGCGCCCCCGTGACTGCGTGTGGTGTGCGGACGCGGACGAAGTACAGCACGATTGTAGTCACAAACGCCACGAGCGGCACGTTCCGAATGATCGGGAAACCGTGCTGCTCGCCGAGCAATGATCTTACCGCCATTAACGCGGAGACAGGAGCGACGACATGAGAGCGGACAGAATCAGACGCATCCGAGACTACCAGATACAGAATAACCGTGACTACGAGCCGCATGACAGATACCGCGACAGCCGAGGCCGCGAGCATTACAACAATGGGCGCTATGCCCCGCGCAATGACTACCGCGACGAATACACGGATTATTACGACGACCGCCGCCGAATAGGATTCTCCTACGAGCCGCGCATGGGCGAGAGCTACGGCGGAGAGTACGACCGCGGCTATGCCGGAGGGTACGACCGCATGACCCGCGAAATGGCGGACGAGTGGATGCACGGCCTTGAGAATGAGGACGGCAGTAGGGGCGCGCATTGGAGCTACGAGCAGACCAAGAATCTTCTTGAACAGAAGAAAATAGACTGTGATCCGATGGAGTTCTATGTCGCCATGAACATGCTGTACTCGGACTACTTCAAGGTTGCAAAGAAATTCAACGTCAACAACACGGAGTTTTATGCCGACCTTGCCGAAGCGTTTCTTTGCGATAAGGACGCGGACGAAGATAAGCTCGTGCGGTATTACGAGTGTATCGTCGAATGACACTTTTTTCTTGAATTAGCAGGAAGCGCCGGGAAATTTCTGGCGCTTCTTTCAGTTCTTCAAATTTTTGTTGACACTGTACGTACGCTGGTTTACAATGTCAACCATAAGGGCAAGAGATGAACGCCCGAAGAAAGGAAGAACAACCATGAAAAACGAGTTCACGAAAGAGAACGCGCACGAGTGGACAGAGCTTGACCACGTTTATTTGGTACAGGATGAGCCGATCAGCGACACCGGCGATTATTTTGAAAAGGCTTTCCGGACGCTGGAAGAGGCGAATGACGACGCCCGCGAGCAGTGGCACTACCTCACCGAGCGCGAGCGCAAGCAGCGGCACATCTGGGTGTTCCGCGTGGATCGTGAAGACCTCGACCCGAGCATCGCCAACGAAGACCTCCCGATTGACTGGAAAGCCTATGGCTGCGCCGGATCCACCGAGGGCTGCTTCGACAGTTCGGAGGCAAAATAATGGCAAAGACAGAGCGCGTCAATCTCCGCCTCACACCGGAAATGAAAGAAAAGTTGCAAAAAGCCGCCGATGCGGAGAACCGGACGCTGACAAACTACATCGAAAACATAATCATCAAGGCATTAAAAGAGGAGGGCTGAAAGGCCCTCCTCTTTGCCTTATAAAATTAACCACGGGTTACGTCGAGCATGTCGAAAATGTTATAAATTTTTGCGAGAAAGTTCAATTAAACAGTTGACATTCTAAACTTTTTAGTTTATAACTACAACTGTAAGGCAAGGGCGAAAGCCTTTTACGAAAGGAAGTGAGGACATGCCTGACGTGAACGTCACGGAAGCGTTGCTCAGAGCGATTCTTGAGTTGATCGAAACTTGCGATTCGCTCGAAGAGCTGCGAGAGCGCGTTAAGCGGATCATGCAGAAGCATTAAAAAATCGGTGAGCGCCCCAGCTAAAGCCGCTCACCGAAAGCCACAGGATGGGGCTTAGAGCCTTGCCAAAGCCCCTTTCCTTTTCTACCTTAACACGGCAAGGCAGAAATGTAAAGGAGAAAAAACTATGTGCGTAAGCGAGTACATCAATTTGATCGCAGCGGCTGACAGCATTGACACGCTTCGGTATATTGTGTCTTTCGCCGCGAATGACGACAGCATTTCCAATGCCGAGTATGAATTCATCTACCAGACGGCGGAGGCGGCGATTGTATGAACAAGAAAATTTGCGCGTTGATAACTGACCGCCTGATTGAGGAAATGGAAAAGGGCATCATCCCGTGGGACAAGCCTTGGACGGGCGTTGGCGCTGTTTCCCACACCACCGGCAAGCCGTACAGCCTGCTTAACCAGTTAATTCTTGGCTGCGCGGGCGAGTGGGTGACGATGAATCAGATCAAAGCTGAAAAGGGCCATTTGAAGAAAGGCTCTAAAGGCCGCCCGGTTGTTTTCTGGAAGCAGGTGACAACGAGCTTGACTGACGAGAGCGGAGAGCCAACAGAAAAGATCGTGCCAATGCTTAGATACTACACCGTGTTCAATGTCGAAGATTGCGAGAATATCAAAGTCAAATATCCTCCCGAACTCCAAAAGCACGCAAACCCGGTATCGGAGGCCGAGGACATCATTACCGCTTATGTTGAGCGCGAGGGCGTAAAGCTGATCCGCGATAATCTGTCCGACGAAGCGTTTTACAGCCCGGCACGTGATGCAATCGTCATTCCGAAGATTGAACAATTCCCTAATGATGCATTGTATTACTCGACAGCCTTTCACGAGATGGCACATTCTACCGGGCATAAAACAAGGCTTGATCGCTTTGCTTGCGGTTCTGGCGCAGCGGCTTTTGGAAGCGATGACTACAGCAAAGAAGAGCTTGTAGCGGAGCTCGGCGCGGCAAACCTTGTTGCCCATGTAGGGATAGAAACAAGAGCTTCTTTCCGAAATAGCGCTGCATATCTTCAAGGTTGGATGCAAGTTCTAAAAAATGATCCAACTATGATAGTCTCTGCCGCTGGCAAAGCTGAAAAAGCAGTAAACTATATTTTAGGGGATGCATAATGCATCCCCTGTTTAGCTATATTATACGCTAACAGGTGTTAAGGTTCCTTATAGCCAAACAAGTTCAAAAAAGATGTCGCCGTTTTCTGAAATTACAATCCGGCGAATGAAGCGATTCCACACTTCCTTTTTTCCACTTGGCGGAAGTTTGTCGTATGCGTCCAGCACGGACATGACAAGTTCTTCGTTGATTGGTTTCGGTTCTGGCGGAACTTTCAGCTTTTCTTTTAGCGAAGTGTATTCCATTTCGTATTTCTCGCGGCTTATGAGATCGGCGAGGTAAAGGTCTGTCAGTTTGTCCATTTTTCGTTTTATTGCCGCCGTATCAACCGGCGGCTTTGTTTTTCCCGCCTTGAGCTTTGCATTGTGCGCCTGTACCTCGATTGGAAGCTTGGCAAGCAGATATTTTTCTAGCGTCGCCTCGTTGATTCTCTTTTTGTGGCGGCAGATGCCCAGCTCATAGTTTTTGCATCGATAATAGAAGTAATCTGTCCCACGTTGCCGCGTGGAATGCGTTACAAGACGATGGCCGCATTCGGCGCACCAGACAAGGCCGGAGAACAGCCAAGTGTGCCGCGATCCGTTGTTGCGAATGCTTCTTGCCGTCAGCATCCGTTGTACAAGGGCGAAATCCTCCGGCGGTATCAGCGCATCGCAGACTTTTATTCCACTGTTAAGGCCGATATATCTCTCGTTGCTCAATGCGCCTTTTATATGGTGGTTTGCTCGCATTATTCCAAACTCGGAAACGAGCATCTTCTTGACGTGGTTAACGCTTCCGGTGGCTATGTAATCTTCAAACATTCGCCTCGCAATGTGCGCCGTTTCCTCGTCGATGCAAAGGCGGCTCTCGACGGCCTTTAACCCGATGGGCGTTTTCCCCGCTGGGCAAAGGCCAAGCTCCCGCTTGTGCTGCATGATCCGTTTAACACGCTCTGATGTTCTGTCTGCCTCGTCCTGCGCGACGGACAGCATTATATTGACCTTTAACCGTCCGGCGGCGGTGGCGGTCTCATAATCCTCGTATGTCGCTTGCCATACAACGCCGTGCGCGTCGAGGACTTCCTGCGCTTTGTAAAACTCGCCGATGTTGCGGAACCACCGGTCGAGCTTTGTGAACGCTACGAGATCGATTTTCCCCGCTTCCACATCAGACAGAAGCCGTTGCAGCTCCGGGCGCTTTGACACGCTTTTCCTGCCGCTTACCCCGGCATCGACGTAATAATCAACGACCTTATGTTTGTTTTCCTCTGCCCATTTTTTCAGGCTTTCTTTCTGGTCATCGACGGAAAGGCCGTGAACGGCTTGTTCTTCCGTGGAGACGCGGACATAAAGTGCAACTCTCATTTCTTTTTCCCCTTGTAAATGCTTTTGAAGGCGTAAATGATGGTTGCGACGGAGGCGTTCAGTATCAGGGCGAGGACGCCCGCAAAAATGCTTGTCCCAGCCGAGCGGAAAATACCGGCGGTCTCTACCTGGATGTCAAATATGACGTACCATACAACGGCGCACAAAAGAATACTGCATACGCCTATAAGCATATAAATTGTCCTTGTGTGGGTTTCCCCCTGCTTTCTCAGCCCTGCGTTCATTTCTTGCAGATGCTTTACTTCGCCGGATAACCGCACGTTCTCTAATTCCAGATCATGGACATGCTGTGTGTCCGGCTGTTCATCCAGACCGACAAGCTCATTCAGCGATAGATTCAATACCTTGCAAGTGGCAGCGGCATAAAAAAGGAGCGGGTGCTTGACCCGCCCTGCATTTGTGTCGCATACGTTGTTATAAGGAACGCCTGAAAGGTCTGACAACTCTTGCAGGGTGAAGCCGCTGGCATTTTTCGCTTTGCGAATTTTGGCTGGATACTCATCTAAGTAAGGCTGTAGGTCTGTGAGCGCGGACACTTTTTCTCCATCTCCATTCAGTTGTTGGATTTCCCGAAAATTTTGGGAACGGTTCTTGAATCTTCCTCCTGATTTGTGATTTACAACATGGACTTTATGGGCAAGAGCGGGTACGCTTGAGATGTGGCAGACGTGTCGGTTTACCACCTTACCCGAAGCCCCGGCAGAGGTTGCCGCCAACGCCGGGGCGATCTTAAATCATAAAACGAAAAATGGTTTACGGTGTCCGCCGTTATAATCTGGCTCTGGGTCTATCGGTTCTTTGTAAACGGGTTTTTCCGGAAGTTGGACACCGGCGCACTCCGCGGCAGAAATTAGATTTTCAAATTCTTCTTCCGAAAGGCGATAAATCGCCGATTTTGTTTTAGGTAGCTTTTCAGGAAAATAATACTTAATTCGGAAGTATACACGCATTTTGTACCGAGATATTTTGGGCTGCATGACTTTCTCAATCGTGTTTTTATACCCGGCAATTTCTTGTGGCGATCTATCGTCCTTAAACGGTCGCCAACTTACTGAAATGGCGTTTACGTCTTTCCCTTTGTAATAGATCGTATCAAGGCTTTTGTCTCCCCAATATGTAAAAGGGCCGGACAAATAGCAAATGTTCTGCGGCCCTTTCATAAAATCAGGCAGCGCAGGGAATCGCTTGTCTTTTCCTGAAATGCTGTAAACTCTACCTTGATATTTTGCGGTTACTGCGCTTTGCGCACCAGACCAATTGCAATAAACGAGGTCTGATCCTACTGATCGACAACGATTTATTGCGTTAGTAAAAACGTCTTGTTCGATGTTTGGCGCATTATCTTCTATCCATTGTTCCCATTCTGCCGCCTTTTGAAATTTACCAAGTTCTTCTTCCCAATCGACAATACGGTAGTAGGTTTCTTTAAGGTGCCCAATTGGCGAAAACGGCATCATCTGTGTAGACTTTCCAAGACAAACAAGAGCTAGCCGGTATTCCTTCTTTTTCCAAAGATAGCTTGCGTGCATACGGAGAACATACTCAAGGTATAGAACGGGACTTTCGATAGATCCTCTGTTCATTTTCGAGTAATCCGGGATAGGTATTGAATAGATGGATTCCGCGCTTGTCAGATCGTACATTTTGCCGTCGCATACGATTTTCTCTGCATAATTTATAAGCTCTCGATCTTCGTACAGCGAATTTGGCGGAGACGGGACAATCTTATATGCGCGGCCATAGCGGAAGTGCGGTATGTATTCCATCTCGTTACCCCCCTGTCTTGCGCGGCTATGTTCAAAATAAATTTCTACGCGAATAGAATCAACAGAAAATTGTCGAAAAAACAATTTAGGGAAGTGATAAAATGCAAACACCCGTTGACGCACCGGATCGCTACACCCGCAGGATCGACTTCCTGCTCAAATTCTACAAATTCATAATGGAGGATAAGAATGAGCGAGAACGAAAAGAATCTACTTGCGGAGAACGAAAAAGCTGAAATTGAAAAAGCAATTCAGGATCCTGCTTTGCGAGAGGCTATCATCTTAATTTTAGAAGAAGCAGGATTGCTTCCTTAACATTGTCGTCCGCCTTTTCGTAGGCGGCTAAAATTTGCCAATCAGAATATTTAGAGGAAAGCTCTTTGTCGGTATCGACAGGGAGCTTTTCTTCTTTTTCGTCCAAATTTTCTGTGAAGTACGAAAGAGGAACGCCAAAATAATCTGCAATCTTAGCCATGTTTGCGTCAGTTGGATTTTGCCGACCGGCTTTCCAGCCGCTTACGGCAGCTTTTGATATTCCAGCATTTGTTGCGGCCTTAGATGGTGTTAGACCGGCATCATTGCATAGTTTGATAAATTTGCCATAAAAAGTCACAAAAATCACCCCACTATTTTGTGTACGATAACAAAGTGTTAAAAGTTTTCAAAAAGATGTTTACATTGGAAACTGCCGGTATTATAATGAAACCACGGTTTGAAAAGTTTCCAGAATACTGGCGCGGCGTTAAGCTGGTACTGTGTTTGATTGACTTTCGCAATTTCAATATAACATGGTCTGTTAACTTTTTCAACTGGCAAATCGGAAATTATTTGATGGGGGTGAAAAAGTGAATCTTCCCGAAGCATGGACGGGACGGCTGATCGGCAAGATGCATAACAACGGCATCACGAACACGGAGCTTGCCAATCGGCTCGGCTACCACAAGGCGTATGTCAGCATGATCCTGAATGGTCAGCGAAGCCCAAGCAATGGCCGCGCCAAACTTGAGGCGGCTGTCGATGAGATCATCAAGGAACGGAGGGCGAACGGTGCAGACTGAATTGACGGTCGCGGACGGCGAGCGCTTTGCCGCTATTGTTTGGCAGACTTATGCGAAATACTTCAACGTCACCGTTGAGCCATTGAACCAACGCAAAAAGGAGAGCAAGCCCGATGATCGCCCCGTGTAAGGGATGCCCCGCGCGGCACGTCGGCTGTCACGCATCCTGCCCCCGGTACGCAGAATTCAAGGCCGGATGCGAAGAGCGGCGGGAAGCGCGGACAAAGCTGCACCCGATCGCCGATTATACCATCGACATTACAAAGCGAGTACAAAAAGCGGCCCATCGCCGCAGAAAGTAGGAAAAACAACCATGACAAAATCAAAGGCAACGTTCGCCACAACCGCCATCATGACGCTTCTTGCGGCTGTGATCATCTTCGTCTGGAAATTTGGAAACGGCCTCGGCTTCGCGGTCATCGAGGGCATCTTCGCCGTCTACGGCTTTTCGAGCCTCGCCGATGACTGCTGCCGCTGGCTGCAGCTTCCGGACACGTCGATCATGCAGAGAGGAGGACGGCACTAATGATTATCTATCTCGCCGGAAAGATCACCGGCAATCCCGAATACCGCCAGCAGTTCGCGGCGGCAAAGGCGGAGCTTGAAGCCAAGGGGCATATCGTCCTTAATCCCGCGGAGCTGCCGGAGGGCATGAGCAAGGCCGCGTACATGAGAATCTGCTTTGCAATGATCGACACGGCGGACGGTGTCTGCGGCGTGGGCAGATGGACGGATAGCCGCGGCGCGAGAATAGAAACGTCCTACGCCGATTATGTCGGAAAGCCGATCCGCAATCTCGATGACGCTTTGGAAGGATGGTTTGAATGAACGACACACGTTATACGGCCATCGCCGCCGCCCTCCGGGAAGAGTTCCCGAAAGCCAATAAGGGCACGGTGAGCATGGAGCTCCACACGAACGATTACGGCGTGAAATTTTGCGCAAGGGCGCAGGAGATTTACGACGCCGTGACGCAGCAGAAGCCCCGCAGACCGCGCCGCGTCAAGCCCATACGGTTACAGTGCCGCCTGACCGAAAGCACCGCACAGCGCGTTAAACAGGCGCTCGAGAGAAACGGCATCGCGTCGATGCAGACGTTCTTGGAATCCCTTGTGCTGGCATGGCTCGCACAGTCCGAATGCTCCACCACATGGGCGGAAAAAGGCGAAAGCGCCGCCGGTGGAGATGACACCGACAGCGCTTACAGGAAAAACAACCTTGTTTCAAATTTTACAGCAAAGGAGGCGGAATTGTCAAGTGCCCAGAACGTGCCGCTGCCGTGACTGCGGCGAGGACGGATTTTACCCCGTAGTCTACGCCGACGAGGGATACGGCTGGGAGCGCTGCCCCACCTGCGGGTCTGACCGGATCGAATGGGGGAATAAATGCCCCCTCTGCGGACGGTATGCCGAGGAAAGCTACTGCGAGGACTGCAAGCAGAACATCCGCGACCGCTTCCACGAGCTTTTGATCTGCAATTTTGACCAAGAAGAAATCAAAGCATTAAACGAAATTTTTGACGGAAAGGAACTTGAATAATGGAAGAACGCAAAATCAACATCATGCTCAACGCCACCGCCGAGCTGAA
>ERZ1034973.291-NODE-291-length-36141-cov-29.941002_pt1 | contig 36141 bp, 26 predicted proteins | sample MGYA00520686_ERZ1034973 | MGnify/ENA primary metagenome ERZ1034973 (study PRJEB33766, sample SAMN09781775) | gut metagenome | biome: gut microbiome | host: Homo sapiens | place: Madagascar | study: EMG produced TPA metagenomics assembly of the PRJNA485056 data...
TCCACCATACAGTGTCCTTAGAGTTCTCGTCCATTACGATGTACTTGTCCTTAGGAGAACGACCGGTGTAGATACCTGTCATTACGTTTACTGCACCAAGCTCTGTCTGCTGGCCTACCTCGAAGCCCTCAAGACCTGCCTTTGTCTCCTCTTCGAACAACTGCTCGTAAGAAGGATTGTGAGCGATTACTGTAGAACCAGTAATGCCGTACTGTGTCAAATCTAACTTTGCCATTTTTAAAAAATAATTATTTAGATGTGAATTGAATTATCCTTTAATTTCCACCGCAAAGGTATTAAAAATCTTCAATAAACCCATGTTTCACACGTACAAAATTTGCATCGCATTATCTTATTTTTGTTAAATAATCAGAAATTGCGGCGTACGCGTGGCGTATTGCAATACGCAGTTTGCAATTAAGCCCTGTATCGAAGGCGTTCTATGAGATAATATTCGTAACTTTGCACTCAACTTCCTACATTATATATAATCTACAAGCAACAGGTTGTGTATAATGTGATATGACAGCGAATAAAAATACAACGAAACAATGACAATAGAACAGCAGATTATCAACGCTGCCCAGGCGGCAGTGAAAGAGCTTTACGGTCAGGAAGTGGCAGAGAAGATGGTGCAGCTTCAGAAGACCAAGAAGGAGTTTGAGGGCAACCTCACGCTCGTAGTGTTCCCGTTCCTTAAGATTTCGCGCAAGAAGCCCGACGAGACGGCGCGCGAGATTGGCGAGTACATCAAGCAGAACTGCGAGGCTATCGCCGACTTCAACGCTGTGGGCGGCTTCCTCAACCTCGTCATCGACAAGAAGGCGTGGCTCGCGCTGCTCAACGAGATGAACCTGAACGAGAAGTTCGGCGAGAAACCCGTCACTGAGGCTTCGCCACTGGTGATGATCGAGTACTCGTCGCCCAACACCAACAAACCACTCCACCTCGGACACGTGCGCAACAACCTGCTCGGCTGGTCGCTGGCGCAGATCATGGAGGCTAACGGCAACCGCGTGGTGAAGACCAACATCGTGAACGACCGCGGTATCCACATCTGCAAGTCGATGCTGGCTTGGCTGAAGTTCGGCAACGGCGAAACACCTGAGACTTCGGGCAAGAAGGGCGACCACCTCATCGGTGACTACTACGTGGCGTTCGACAAGCACTATCGTGCCGAAGTGGCTGAACTGAAGGCTAAATACGTGGCTGAGGGCATGGACGAGGAGCAGGCTGAGAAGAAGGCGAAGGAAGAGTCGCCGCTCATCAAGGAGGCTCACGAGATGCTCGTGAAGTGGGAGCAGAACGACCCTGAGGTGCGTGCGCTCTGGAAGAAGATGAACGACTGGGTATACGCCGGATTCGACGAGACATATAAGGCACTCGGCGTGGGCTTCGACAAGATCTACTACGAGTCGAACACCTACCTCGTTGGCAAGAAGAAAGTGGAAGAGGGACTGGCTAAGGGCTTGTTCTTCCGCAAGGACGACAACTCGGTATGGGCTGACCTCACCGACGAGGGTCTCGACCAGAAGTTGCTGCTGCGCAGCGATGGCACCAGCGTGTACATGACTCAGGACATCGGCACAGCCGAGATGCGCTTCAACGACTTCCCCATCGACAAGATGATTTACGTCGTGGGCAACGAGCAGAACTACCACTTCCAGGTGCTCTCTATCCTGCTCGACCGCCTCGGCTTCAAGTGGGGCAAGGAGCTCGTACACTTCTCTTACGGTATGGTGGAGCTGCCTAACGGCAAGATGAAGAGCCGCGAGGGTACGGTGGTAGATGCCGACGACTTGATTGCAGCTATGGTGGCTGACGCCAAGCAGACAAGCGAGGAGCTGGGCAAGTTCAAGGACATGAGCGAGGAGGAACGCAACGAGATTGCTCGCATCGTGGGTCTCGGTGCACTGAAGTACTTCATCCTCAAGGTTGACGCTCGCAAGAACATGCTCTTCAACCCGGAGGAGTCGATCGACTTCAACGGCAACACCGGTCCGTTCATACAGTACACATACGCACGCATCCGCTCTATCCTGCGCAAGGCTCAGGCTGAGGGCATCAACATCCCGGCTACTCTCGCCGACACAATGCCGCTCAACGAGAAGGAGATTGAGCTTATACAGAAGCTCAACGAGTTCGGTGCGGCTGTGGAGCAGGCTGGCAAGGACTACTCTCCGAGCGGCATCGCCAACTACTGCTACGAGCTGACAAAGGCGTTCAACCAGTTCTACCACGACTACTCTATCCTCGGTGCCGATACCGAAGAGGAGAAGGTGGTGCGCCTCGTTCTCGCACAGAACGTTGGCAAGACGCTGAAGAACGGCATGGCGCTGCTCGGCATCGAGGTGCCGGAGCGCATGTAAAGCAAAAGAAAAGCCATCCGCGTCGGTCGGTGCGGATGTCCGCGTCGGTCGATGCGGATGTCTGCGTCGGTCGGTGCGGATGTCTGCGTCGGTCGATACGGATGTCTGCGTCGGTCGGTGCGGATGACACACATAGCACAAACACACATAAAAAAAGCCACGCTTCCCATCGAGAAGCGTGGCTTTTTCGTAGGAGGGTATGGCATCCTGCCATACCCACGCAATTAGCATGTTTAAAGAATAACGCTAATCAATGGCAGCGTGATACATAACGCCAACCAGTGGCAGCGTGGGTATGGCAGGATGCCATACCCTCCTATATTACTTCACAACAACCTTGCGTGCTGTGCCGTCAGACATGCGAACGATGTTCACACCCTTCTGCGGAGCTGCAAGCTGAGTGCCGTCCACCGCGTAGCGAGCCACCTCTACGGCAGCAGCGTCGGCAGCGGCATCGTTGATGGCTGTCTCTGTTGCCTCGTGGATGAGCTGAAGCTCAGACGGACCACTGTACCAGTTGTACTCGCGGTCGGGGAACAACGACTTGTGGTTGTTCACTGCCACTACGCGCTGATAGATGTTCTTCTTAGCATAGTCGGCTGGCAATGTGACAGTTCCCTTTGCCAGAATGGCAAACAAGTTGAAGTAATAACAATGAACTTTGTTATATAGAAGCAATAAATAAAAAAGTATGTTACGCAACAACATGCGTAACATACTTTTTTGTAGTTGGCTTTACGACCGCTACTTTATATATTTTGTGCGGTATTGCTGCACTTTGTGGCTATTACACGAAGCCCCGAATCATCATGGCGTTAGTGACCTTCATGAATCCGACCACGTTGTTACCCTTGACATTGTCGATTTGTTATATCCAGAGCCTACTTTTTTAATGAAAAATCATAGTCTCGAAATACAATATGCTGCAGACGCAACTCCCCAGCCCCAACCAACATATGGTACTAAACGCCCTACTAATTTTTTCGCTGCAAATTTTGCAATTTTTTTGGCAGGCATGTCGAACAACGTTTTGGTCGTTTGCCCTAAGCCAATGCAAGACACATAGTCCCATGTCGTAGCTCTTGTGTATGGTGTACGTGTTTTGGTAGACTCATATATAGCTAGTGCCGTAAAACACTTTAATTCTTCTATTGAAGAATACTCTTGTAAGTCGTGATTATCGTTGAAAGCATCGATAATGTCTTCTTCTGTTATTGAGAAACTGGTAAGAAGTAAGTCGGTGGATTTTTCTAAATCCTTACAAATCTTTCTACCAGTACTTGCACACACACTATCATATGCTTTTCCTTCAACATTAACAGAAGAGGCCCTTGTTAAGACAAGATAAGGAAATTCCTTCTGAAACGCTTTGTTAAAATTTGCGACAGCTTCTAGTTTTTTATTGGTAAGATCTTGTTCTTCTGTATACTCGAGTTCATTTGAAGAACAAGAATAAAAACACAGCACAGAGAACATCAGTAAAATAAATGTAAGTAATTTTTTCATAAATATATAATTAGAGTTAAATAAATGACAATGAACAAAGAAAAGGACAACAAAAAAAACAAATTCCGTTTAGTTTTGTGTTCCATGTACTCTATCAAACATTGCAAATAAGCAACGATCAACAGAAAATAAATGATTTTGTTGTTTACAAGTTGAAATGTATTTTGTGAAACAAAAGTGTTAATAACAGATGCAAGACATATGAAAGTATCAATAATGACACCTGCATATTTCAATATCGTCTTATTATTATCCTTGTAAAAATCAATGATTTTAGAAGGGTAAATAACAATGAAGTACCACCAAAGTATCCAATATCCATTTTCAAGAAAATTGCTCATCATTGTATAATCTATAATTCGAAAATTCACCATTATTAATCAGTTAACGCCTATTCCTTTGTGGGATTTTTCTTCAGAAACAGAATGTCTCAAAACTTGCACAGAGGGTATAATGCATCTGCTTGTAACTTTTCGCAAAGTTACTAAAAAAGATTTTACTAAAAAAAAATATTTTACTAAAAAACTTCGCAGCAAAAGTAAAAAAAGTTCTAGCAATTTTCGAGAAACAAGCATTGTCTATCAAATAATCAAACACAGGGTTTACCAGTGCACCACAAAAAACCGATTAATCCGTTGTAAAAACAAAACACACCCAAGTGTGGAGAATTAGCAACGGATTAAACGGATACCAATATTATCGTAAAGCGGATAGCCGCTATATGTTACTTCACGACAACCTTGCGTGCTGTGCCGTCAGACATGCGAACGATGTTCACACCCTTCTGCGGAGCTGCAAGCTGAGTGCCGTCCACCGCGTAGCGAGCCACCTCTACGGCAGCAGCGTCGGCAGCGGCATCGTTGATGGCTGTCTCTGTTGCCTCGTGGATGAGCTGAAGCTCAGACGGACCACTGTACCAGTTGTACTCGCGGTCGGGGAACAACGACTTGTGGTTGTTCACTGCCACTACGCGCTGATAGATGTTCTTCTTAGCATAGTCGGCTGGCAATGTGACACTTGCCTTAGCATCCAACAAACCAGGCTGACACTCGATGCAAGTAGCGAAGGCATCGCCCTTCTTCAGCTGCTGTGTCACCTTGAGGTTGTCGATGTAGAGCACGCCCGGTCCATCGGTTGCGTAGATAACAATCTTCGCGTCCTCGTAACCCTTGCTAAACTCGCACTCTACATTCTTCCAAGTCTTCTTGTCGAGGTCGAAGTGCTTACGCTCAACCTCCTCGTACAGACCCGTTTCGGGATTGAACGCAACGATGGCTGCAATGGCATTCACCTGATACTCTGGATAGTTGTTCACATTATCCTGATTGTCAGCTGTGTAATCACCCCAAAGCGACACCTTGAGCTTCACGCTGCTGTCGGCAGAGAAGTTTAGTACAGGGGTCTCAAGCTTTGCATAGAGCTTGATATCCTCGCCTTCTTCGGTGTCCTTATAATCGCGTTTAATATCATAGAAGTAGTTCCAGCCGTCAACCATTACATATCCTCCTGTGAGCGGAGCCCAAAATGTAGCAAAGCAGCCATTAAGTTTTGTACCCTTAGGATAGCCTTTGGCTTGAGACAGAAGATTCTCAGGCTCGTTGCCCGGAGTCCAGTCCATTTTCGAGCCGTTCGCGTCGGTTACGCTGTTGAAGTCTTCGTCGATGAGTGTGAACTCACCATCGTTCTCAGCGACGCGACCCTCGTACACATAATAGTTGTAGAAGAGTGCGTTTGGAATCTTTTCCCATGTAGCGGTGTAGCTACCATCAGCAGCTATCTCTACGTCGTCTGGTGTGGGCGACTGCAGCTCATTGAGCACTACGTAGCGTGAAGGCTGCGATTTGCTTGTGCCGTCAGAAGCCGTCACGTTGTAACGATAGATTACGCCTGGTACGATATTGCGCACGGTGCAAATAGTATCGGTGGTCTCGAAGTCTGTTACAACCTGCTCACCTATCTTACCCTCTTCGTCCGATTTGTACACGTTGACATAATACTTTGTTGCGCCTTCAACCTTGTTCCAGCGTGGACGGAAGCTTGTACCTGTATAATAGAGGTGGCGCAGCACATTAGGTGAGCCAACAGTAGTCTGCTCGCGATACACCTTAAAATCTTTGAGCAGCACCTTCACGCCATACTCTTCACGGAAGATAACGCGTGTTTTCTGCTTACCCTGCTCAAAGCGCAACGTGAACTTCTTCCACTCGTTGGTCATGCCAGACACATTGCCATATTCTATGACATTATTATTTGCTGCATCCTGTGTATTATAGCCAAGACCTTTGTAGTCTGGTGTATTCTCAACAAGACGTGCATAGAACGACACAAAGAAGATACCATTCTCAGCAGAAGCGTCGAACACAGGAGTATAAAAGAAAGCTGCTTTTTCATCAGGATCCGGGTTTTGGAAACAAATCATACCACCAGCAGGGTAAACATAACCAGCTCCCCATCCTGGAGTCTGAGTGTAGTCAGGATTTACGTTTTCGCCCGATGAGTTGATGTTTACAGAGAGGTCGGGGTTGCTCTCCGAGCCTGAAGTCATCTTCGAGAAGTCCTCGCTGAGGATGATTGCCTTTTCGGCATTTGCCTTTGCCGCTTCCTGCACGGTCTGCGCGTTAGCGGTCTGCGTTGCTACTGCCGTCGGAGCGGCGAGCAGGACAGCAAGAGCTGCTGTCAAGCAATGAGTTTTGTTCATGTTCTATTTATTTATGGAGTTGTTATTCTGTTCAGTATCTGCTTGCGCAAGCGTCGTGCTGGTATCCACGATGCTGCCCAGCCTATCAGTATCACGGTGATGAAGACGACAAGCACATCCCAATAGTGAACGCTTACGGGGTAGGCGTTGACGATGAATGTGCCCGAGCTCTCGCCCATCTTCACGAAGCCGAACGCCTGCTGCAGTCCGCATAACGCCAGTCCCAAGCCGATGCCGATAAGTGCGCCGACAGCCGATATGATGCGACCCTCGTAGAGGAAGATGCTCTGTATCTGACGGTCGTTGGCTCCGAGGTTGTGCAGCGTGTTGATGTCGTTCTTCTTGTCGATGATGAGCATCGAGAGCGAGGAAATGATGTTGAAGCACGCCACGATGAGTATGAACGTGAGGAACACGTAGGCGAGTATCTTCTCTATCTGCATGATGCGGAACGTGTCCGCCTGCTGCTCGAAGCGGTCGAGCACGCGGAACTTCTCGCCTGCCGCTGCCTTTATCTCGCGCTTCGCCGTGCTGAGGTCGGTGCCTGGCTTCAATCGGAGTTGCAGGGAGGAGAGCATACCGTCCTGATCGAACAGCTGGCGAGCGAAGTAGATTGACGTGATGATGCGGTCGCGGTCGTACTTGTTCTGGTTCACAGCGTAGACAACGCCTGGCGAGAGCAGCGAGTCGACCACGAAGCCGTCGGTCGGCGTGTCGAGGTCGGTGAGCTGTCCACGGCGCACGGGGGCGTAAATCTTCAGATAGTCTGCCCAACGAGCGCCGAGCCCCAAGTCCTGCGCGAGGCGTATGCCTGGCACACCGAAGTAGAGGTTGGCAACACGCAGCGTGAAGTCGCCGTCACCGTAGAGAATATCGCTGATATTGGTGAGCTGGTCGAAGTTCTCGTCCACGCCCATCACGGTCACCATGCGTTGGCGGTCGCCGTAGACGGCTATCGCCTGATCCTCCACCACGTCGGTAGCCACGTCCACGAAGTCGAGATGACGTATTCGGTCGAGCTCCGGCGCGTCAGCGTTGATGGTCTTGCCTTTCACCGGCACCACCTCTATCTGCGGGTCGAAGTTGGTGAAGAGCGATGCTACGAGGTCGTGAAAGCCGTTGAACACGCTCAGCACAATCACCAGTGCCATCGTGCCCACAGCTACGCCTGCCACAGATATGAAGCTGATGACATTGATGGCACCCACGCTTTTCTTCGAGAACATGTAGCGGCGTGCTACGTAGAATGAAAAGTTTCGTTTCATGATTTTATGTGTTGTTATGGTGAAGTGTTGAGGGGTTGAGATGGTGTTATGTTGAGATGTTGAGATGTTGAGATGTTGACATTAGTTTATAGCTAAATGACAAATCTCACCACATCACCACATCAACATCTCACCACCTCATCATCTCACCACCTCAACATCTCACCACACCAACCTTATTTTTTCAACAGTTCATCAATACGTTCGATGTAGTCGAGCGAGTCGTCTACGAAGAAGCGCAGCTCGGGAATGATGCGTAGCTGGTTGCGCACGCGTGTGCCTAACTCGTAGCGGATAGACTTCTCGTTGGCAGCCACGTTCTTCAGCAGTTCGTCCGACTTCTCCGAGGGGAAGATGCTGAGATAGGCGGTGCAGATGCTGAGGTCGGGCGACACACGACAGCGTGTAACGCTGACCATTACGCCGTGCATGGCGCGGGTCTGGCTCTGGAATATGAGGCTTAGCTCCTTCTGCAGGAGGCGTGCTATACGGTTTTGTCTTGTTTCTTGCATAGTTCTTTTTGTCTGTATTATGTTAATTATCCTACTCTTTTTCTGTTATTTATCCAATTTATGCAAAGTTACTGTAAATATAATAATGTACAAAAGTTTTTTAGTTTTTTTGTGTATTATAGGAGGGTATGGCATCCTGCCATACCCACGCAGCCACCCACAACAGAGATAGAGAAGCAATAAGGCGTAAGGATAGCAGAGAGGAAGGCGGCGTGGGTATGGTAGGATGCCATACCCTCCTAAATAAGAAGCGCCAGAACTCGAACAAGTTCTGGCGCCTTACAGTATGCCGTAAGCGTGCTTAGAGCACAATCTTCTTCACGAATGTCTGCTTGCCCTTGGTCAGGCGCACGATGTACATGCCTGGCTTGAGGTTGGTGTTCGCAACAGCCTTGCCGTCCACGGTGTAGACGCTGATCTTGCCGTCGAAGTCCAGCGCGTCGATGTAGCCGTTGAGGAAGGTGATGGTAGGTGTCTCCACGTTGTTGATGTCGCGGATGGCGGTCTCGGTGGGCCGCATCTCCTTGATGGGCACCTCTACCACGTTCTCAACGTACTTCGAGTTGCGATCGATGACGAAGGCGATGAGCTTCAGGTTCTTGTAGTTCTGAATGTTTTTAGGCAGGTTCAGCTCAATGGTGTGGCTGAATGCGTCGCCGCTGTTTATCTGCTTCGGGAACACATCGCTGATGCCCTCGTTTGTTTCGTATCCCAGGCGAGCCACGTGCTGAAGGTCTAACGCTACAAGTCCGCCCTTCTTCTCCCAGCCGTAGTACGACTTCACCGAACCGGCATAGCCGTTCTTCTGCTTGTAGCCCTTCACGTCGTTCTCAATCACGGCGAAAGCTAAGCCGTAGTTGGCGTTGGGCTGTTCGCGGTTGAACTTCACAACAGCCGTTGCACTCACCTTTGAGTGGTTGTCATCGGTGAAGTTGGCGATAGCGTCGATGCCGAGCACCGAGCCGCTGTTGATGAACGCCTTCACATAGAGTTCGTTTTTATCTTCAGGGTTAAGGTTGTTAATACGGCGACGGTCGTAAGTACCTCTCGGGAAGCCATTGCCTGCGCTGTATGTATATGACGGACACTCCAACTCGGTAGGTGTGCCGCTGTAGCAATGCTTTGCCATAGCCACAAACTGTCCGGGGAACTTTGTGTGGTTCTGCGATATCTCCTCGATGCCGCGCACGCACCACGGGCACTTGATGCCTGTGTACTCCTCCATATACACACGCTTTACGTCCTGCACGTTGGCTGTGACGATGGTCGAAGCGTATGTGTTGTTAGCAGCGTAAGCATCCTCCTTGCCGTTCACCTCTACAAGGCGCACTTTCATATTCTCGCAGCCTTTTGCATCGGGAGCGTTGCAGGTGATGGCGAACTCGTCCTCGGCACGCGCAGCGACGGTCTGCTCGATGTCTGCGAACTGCTCTTCTGTGTTGCCGATGGTATAACCAATGCGTAGCGATGTTATCTTTGCAGCTGCGAAGTTGAGCAGCTTGCCCTTTATCTCGTAGGTGCTACCCACGTTTGTCACCACCTTTTTCACGCCACAGATAGCCACATCAACTGGTAGCTCTGTGCCTTCTACGCGCATTTGTAGAGCCAGTGCAGGTGCATTGTCGGGAGTCTGTTTGGTGTTGTCTGTCCATCCTTTGCCAAAGTCGGTAAAGTTGGCACCTTCGCAGTATTCATCCGTAACACCAACGACGTTGATGTCGCTTGTGAACTCATAGCCCAAGTAGAACGGTTCGCCAGTGATGGTGTATGCCTCGTCGAAGAACACTGAGTTGAGACCCTTGTTACCCATGTCCGCCATCTTCTCCGTAGCATACGCAGCGTTGAGGTCTTCTGCCACGAATGCCTTCACTGTCTCAGCCTTGTCGGTGAGCGAGAAGCGCATACCGGTCACCTTCAGTCCCTTGTACATCTGTGCCACTTCTGCAGGAATGTATATGGCAGCCTTGCCCTGGCGTGTGCCGATGCTGCCATACGGAAGGTCGGCTGCCGTCTTTCCGGCGTAGCCCCAGTAGGTATATTTTGCGTTAGCCGCTGTCACAGCGAACAGCAGCATAAGCAATAGTGAGGTTATCTTCTTCATAACTTTTTCGGTTTTTTAATTAGTACTGGTTTTGTCTTGATTGATTAGAGCGAAATCTTCTTCACGAAGCTCTGCTTGCCGTTGGTGACACGCACGATGTACATACCACGAGCGAGCGAAGCGTTCTTCACGAGCTGTCCGCCTACGGTGTACACCTGCAGTGTACCGTCGAAGCCGTCGGCAACGATGCTGCCGTTGCGCAGACTGAGGTCGGGTGCCGGTGTAGAGGTGATGTCGGCGATAGATGTCTCGCCAGCCTCAAGCACGGGCACCTCAACGGCGTTCTCCACGTAGCCGTGGTCGCCACGGTTGATGAGGAATGCCACTACCTTAATATTTTTGCGGTTCTGCACGTTCGACGGAACGTTGAGCACGGTGTTGTGGTTGTAGATAGTAGTGCTGTACACATCGTTCACGGGGATGCTGTTCTCGATGCCGCCTACGATGCCAAAGCCTGCACGAGCCACATGATTGAGCGTAACCGAAACCATCGACGGCTTGCTCTCCCATCCGTCAAGCTCGCCAAATTTGCCATTTGCATAGCCGTTGTTCTGCTGATAGCCTGTCACGCCGTCCTCGATGATGGCGTATGCTATGCCGAAGCTGCAGTTGGTCATATCCTTCACGAACTGCACATTGGTGTTCACATTGATGTGTGTATAGTCGCCTGCCACGTAGTTAGCCTGGGTCTCGATGCCGGCAATGGCTGGACACTTCTCAAGGATGGCATCCATGTACTGGAATGTTGTAGAGAGAACGGGGTCGAACGTAGCTCGGCGGTCGAGTGCTGCCTGCGGATATACGCCCCAGTTAGCATACTCGTACGACGGGCAGAGCAGCTCCGACGGTGTGCCATCGTAGGCGTGCTTAGCGATAGCGATGAAGTTGTCGGGGTACTTCTCCTTGCACTTCTCGATAGAGACGATGCCGCGCGGACAGTTGCCGCAATAGATGCCGGTAGCCTCCTCCATGAGCACGCACTTTGTGGTGGCGATAGATGTCATCAGCACGTTGCACTCTGTAGCGTCGTTGGCTGGGTTCACATCCTCATCAACTACAACGCGCACCTTCAGCTTGTGTGTGCCCTTGGTCTTGATGCCGGGGTGAGTGAAGCTGAACACGTTCTCGCTGCGGTCGCCGAGTGTCTCCTCAAAGTCTACGAACTGCTCCTCGCCGCCGTCCACGCTGTAGCCGATGCGGTAGCTGTAGAGCTTCGTAGCCGAGAGATTCACCACCTTAGCCGAAACGTTGAACGGCTCGTTCTCCTTTGTAGCGATGTCGCGCAGCCCCATCACGCTGAGGTCTACGGGCAGGTTGTCTGCCTCGATGCGTGCAGTGAGCGAGAGAGCGTTGGCTCCGTTGGCTGCGTTGTCAACCCATCCGTTGCCGAAGTCGGTATAGTTAGAGTAGGCTGTCTTGTTGGCTACATAGCCTATGCATGCGTCCAGTCCGCTCACTTCGTAGCCGATGTAGAAGCCTTCGCCGGTGATGATATATGGTGCGTCGAACTTCACGATGTTATTGCCCTTGTTAGCCTTGTCGCTCACTTTAGTGGCGAACGGCGCTGCGTTAAGGTCGGTAGTAGCGAACACGCTCAGCTTGCTTGCCTGGGCAGCTAAACCGACACGCACGCCTGTGAGCTGACAGCCCTTGTACAGCTGCGCCACCTCAGCAGGGATGTAGATGGCTGCCTTGCCATAGGCAGAGGAGCCATAAGCACCTACGATGTCTTTGTCGCAATAGCCCCAATAGGCGAACTTTGCGTTTGCTGCTGTCGCAACGAGCAACAGCATGAGCAGTAGTGTAGTGATTTTCTTCATATTACGGATGTTTATAGTTATTTCTTCAGGATGTGTATTGCTATTCTTTACGGATGTTTATAGCTCTCTCAATGCGCAACAAAATTACTACTAATTTTAGAAAAAACGATGTTTTTTATATGTATTCTTTTGACATTTCGCAAATTTATAGTACTTTTGGCAGTACAGATGCAATTAATGCTGATTTGTATAACCTAAATATATACTAAGATAACAGTTACTATGGAAAAGAAGATAACGCAAGAAAACTTTGAAGATACTTATGTCGACAGTATCGAATTGGAGCGCATAGACAAGTTCGTGTGCGACGAGATGGCGCGACAGATACACCGCTACATCAAGGCGATGAAGGGCTCGAAGGCTATCATGCTGAAGTTTGAGGAGCAGTTGGCTACGCTCACCGTGCCCGAGAAGGAGAAGGCTATCGCCCGCTACATCGACCTGAACCGCAAGGTGATATCGGGTCTCGATTTCAAGGTGGTGCTCGCACGTGCCATGGCTAACTACTCCGACACGTTCGCCTACCTCGTGGAGCTGGTGAACAACAAGCGCAAGATGGTGTTCTACCTCAACCGCATACGCGAGAAGTACGAGCAGTATCACGAGGTGTACGAGGAAAACGGCAAGTTCGGCATCAAGGACCATCAGGGCAACGTGCTCGTGCCTGCTCACTATGACTTCCTCCGCACACCGTATGTCTACGTCGACGACCTCCGCTCGCTGCCGGTCATTGCGCAGCGCGACGGAAAGATGGGCTTGGTGATGCCCGACGGCAAGGAGACCGTGGTGCTCGACTTCATATACGACGACATCGAGCTGCGCGACGAACCGCCATACTTCGAGGCGTACGCAGGAGAGGAAAAGACATTGTTTGACCTTTAAGTTATGGATAAACTCTATATGCGCCGCTGCCTCCAGCTTGCAGCCAACGGACGCCAGAACGCCAAGCCCAACCCCATGGTGGGTGCTGTTATAGTGGCTGCCGACGGACGCATCATCGGCGAAGGCTACCACGTGCGCTGCGGCGAAGGACATGCCGAGGTGAACGCGTTCGCATCGGTGCGCCCCGAGGACGAGGTGCTGCTCAGCGAAGCCACGATATACGTCAGTCTGGAGCCATGCTCCCACTACGGCAAGACGCCGCCATGCGCTGACCTTATTATAAAGAAAGGTGTGCGCCGCTGCGTCGTGGGCTGCGTCGACCCGTTCGCAGCCGTGCAGGGTCGTGGCATACAGAAGCTGCGTGATGCCGGCATCGAGGTGACGATGGGTGTGCTCGAAGAGGAGTGTCGCGAGCTGAACCGCCGCTTCATCACGTTCAACGAGAAGCGCAGACCGTACATCATACTCAAGTGGGCGCAGACCGCCAACGCCTTTCTCGACGACAACGGCGTGGCGTGTGCCATATCCACACCGTTCACAAAGACGCTTGTTCACAAACTGCGCGCCGAGAACGATGCTATTCTCGTGGGACGCATCACCAACGAACGTGAACAGCCACGTCTCGACGTGCGCCACTGGTCGGGCAAGGCACCGCGCCGCATAGTGATCGACCGCCGTCAGCCTGCCTTAGAGGGTTTGGACTTCTCGAAGCCTGTCATTCCGCAACTGCTCGAATGGCTACACCGGGAGAAGTGCCAGTCGCTCATCGTGGAGGGCGGAGCACGCACGCTGCAGTCGTTCATCGACGCTGATGCGTGGGACGAAATACGCGTGGAGACGGCTCCGTTCTGCGTTAGTGGTGGCACCGCGGCTCCTAAACTGCCCACCAACGTGCGCCTTGTGAGCCACAAGGTGTACGACCATAACACTATCGCCACATTCCACCGCCAATGAACGAAGAACTCTCCATAGAACTCTGCCACCTCACCGTTGGCTACTCAAAAAAGGGGGTGCAGTTGTCTCAACTGCACCAGCAAAGCAATAACCCCCATCAGGGGGTGCACTTGTCTCAACTGCACCAGCAAAGCAATGAAGCCCAGCGGTTGGTGCAGTTGAGACAACTGCACCCCCTTGGTGCGTGCTGCGTAGCTTCCGATCTCAACGCTACGGCTCTGCCCGGCACACTCACTTGCCTCATCGGCCATAACGGCACGGGCAAGTCGACGCTGCTGCGCACCATAGCACGCCTGCAACCGTCGATTGACGGCAGTGTGCTGATAGGCGACAACGATATCAGTACACTGAAGCCTACCCACCTCTCGCGTATGCTCTCCATCGTGCTCACCTCGCGCCCCGACGTGCGCAACATGACCGTCGAGGAACTCGTGGCACTCGGTCGCGCACCCTACACCGGCTTCTGGGGCCGTCTCTCCGCTGACGACCGCCGCATCGTGCGCCACTCTATCGAGAGCGTGGGCATAACAGCGATGGCTGAACGCCGCGTGTGCACCCTCAGCGACGGCGAGATGCAGAAGGTGATGATAGCGAAGTCGCTCGCACAGCAGACACCTGTAATACTGCTCGACGAGCCTACCGCCTTTCTCGACTTCCCTGGCAAGATTGACTTGATGTTGCTATTGCAACGTCTTGCCCACGAGGAGCGCAAAACAATTCTTCTTTCTACACACGACCTTGAGACTGCCTTGCAGACTGCCGACCGCTTATGGCTACTCGCCGACGGTGCATTGCACGACGGCACGCCGCACGAGCTGGCAGACCAAGGCTTCATTGACGATTATATTGGTCGAAAGAACGTCAAGTTCGACAAGCAAACGCTTAGCATACAGATTCTATAGGGGGTGCACTTGTCTCAAGTGCACCAACAAAGCAAAAAAAGTGCACTTGTCCTAACTGCACCAACAAAGCAAAAAACTGCACCAACATAAAAATAAATGCACCTTTGCTATGTTGGTGCACTTGAGACAAGTGCACCCCCTATTTTTTACCTTTTTACTTTTCTACGCCGTGTGCTGGCGTGTGCCCATACGAGCCTCAACAACATTCACCACATAGTCGCCAAGCTTCTCGCACTCCGACACGATGTCCATATACATTGTGCCGATGGCGTAGGTGTACTTGTGGTCGTTGATGTCGTTGATGTTCTGCGAGCGGAGCTGGTTGCGGTAGTTGTTTATCTCGTTCTCCACGTTGAAAGAGCGGTTGACGTCGAGCGAGTCGCGACGGCCGGTGAGCATCACGTTCATCTGCGTGAGCGCATCGTCGGTGAGCTCCAACATCTGGTGCAGATGCTCGTACTGCTTCTCGGTGAAGTCTTCCTTGCCCTTGAGTTTGCGGCTGAGTGTGCGTGCCACGTTGTAGCATGAGTCGCCGATTGACTCTATCTCCGAAATCTCGCGGAGCATGGCGCGTATCTTCGCCTTGGTGTCGTCAGAGAGGTGTGCATCGCTGACGTTGTTGAGGTAGTTGGCAATCTCTATCTCCATATTGTCCGAGATACTCTCGTACTTCTCAATGCGTGTATAGAGTTTGTTGAACTTTGCCTCGTCCTTCACGCCGAGCAGCTCGCGTACCATACCGAACATGCGCTGTATGCGTTCAGCGAACGACTGTATCTCCTTCTGTGCCTCAAGCACCGAGAGCTCCGGTGTCTTCATGATTGAAGTGCCACCGATATAGCGCAGACGGAAGTCGTCCTCGTCCTTGCGGTTAGAAGGTTTGATGACGTAGCACACGAAACGTTCCATCTGCGGGATGAACCAGATAAGCACGGCTGTGTTGCATACGTTGAACGTAGTGTGGAAGGCAGCGAGCACTACCGAGAGGCGTGCTGCGTCAATATGGTCGGCATGTGGGTTGACACCTACGAAGCCGCACACCATGTCGATGAACGGATAGAAACCGCAGAGCACCCATAACACACCGAACACATTGAACGTGAGGTGGGCGAAGGCAGCGCGGCGTGCCTGTGTGTTAGCACCCATGGCTGCGATGTTGGAGGTGATGGTGGTGCCGATGTTCTCACCCAGCACAAGCGCAATGCCCATGTAGATGGGTAGCACGCCCGACGAACAGAGCACCATGGTGATAGCCATGAGGGCTGCCGACGACTGCATACAGAACGTCAGTATGGTGCCAAGACCGAGGAACGAGAATATGGTGAGATAGCTCTCCTTGTCGAAGGAAGCGAAGAAGTCAATCACTGTTTGGTTATGGCTGAGGTCCATCTCCTTACCCGTTGCGCCGAGCGTAGAGATAGCGAAGAACATGAATGCCACACCGAAGAGGAAGTCGCCGATATAACGGTGGCGCTTGCTGTAGATGAGCAGCAGGGCTATGAAGAACGCGGGGAACACGAGGTTCGCCATGTTGAAAGAGAAGCCAAGCGTCATAATCCACGCCGTGAACGTAGTGCCGATGTTGGCACCCATAATGACGGAGATGGCTTGAGCAAGGGTTAGCAGTCCGGCGTTGACAAACGAAACGGTCATCACCGTGGTAGCCGTAGACGACTGTACCGAGGCTGTTACAAACATACCGGTCAGCAGTCCGGTGAAACGGTTGGTGGTCATTGCGCCAAGAATATGGCGGAGCTGTGAGCCAGCCATCTTCTGCAGAGCCTCGCTCATCACCTTCATACCGTAGATGAGGAGCGCCAATGAACCGATGATCTTAAAAATAATCCAAATCGACATATTATTTTAATATAATTTATGTGGCATTTATGCGCGTTGTGTCGAAAAAACAGAGTACCTTTGTTATTGGCAAGTACTTAATAGGTAGTTCAAAGCCTCTTTTGATAGATTTCTATGTAAAACCCTTAAAAGCTTTAGCCAAATGAAACAGATGATACAAATCCGTTGCAAAAATAATAAAAAAACTTTGAAAGTAGCAACAGGAAGTACACTTTCTGACATTTTTTCTCAGCTTGATGTGCAGATGCCTTACCCTCCGGTGAGCGCAAAGGTGAACAACAAGGTCGAAGGACTGCATTATCGTGTGTACAACCCGAAGGACATCGAGTATTTGGACGTAACGTCGTCATCGGGCATCCGCGCCTATACACGCACGCTCTTCTTCGTACTCTGCAAGGCGGTGCACAAGCTGTTTCCGGAGAGCAACGTCGTCATCGACATACCGGTGAGCAACGGCTACTACTGCGACCTGCGCTTGGGTCGCCCCGTTACCACGGCTGACGTAGACAAGATACGCCGCGAGATGCAGAGTCTCGTCGACCGCCGTCTGAAGATACGTCGCCACCAGGTACCTACCGACGAGGCGATACGCCTCTTCGAGGGGCTCGGCTATAAGTCGAAGGCGATGCTGCTGCGCACTACGGGTAAGCTCTACACTACATATTATGATATAGAGGGCTTCGTCGACTACTTCTACGGCACGATGCTCATCAACACGGCGCAGCTCACACTCTTCGGTATAGAGAAGTACTACGACGGTCTGCTGCTGCGCATACCCTCGCGCGAGGACCCGACGCAGCTCGGAGCACTGGTGCGTCAGGACAAGATGTTCGACATCTTCCAGGAGCATCACCGCTGGCAGAACTTGCTTGGCATGTCTACCGTAGGCACGTTCAACGAGGCTGTGAACCAGGGGCACGCCATCGATATCATCAATCTGTCGGAGGCATTGCAGGAGAAGAAGATCGCGAAGATTGCGGAGAACATCGCACACGAGTCGCGTGTGAAGATGGTGCTCATCGCCGGTCCGTCGTCGTCGGGCAAGACCACAACGTGCAAGCGTCTCTCCATACAGCTGCTCTGCAACGGTGTCCGCCCCGTGCCTATCTCGCTCGACGACTACTTCGTCGACCGCGACAAGACTCCGCTCGACGCTCAGGGCGACTACGACTACGAGTCGCTCTACGCGCTCAACCTCGAACTGTTCAACAAACAGCTGCTGCAGCTCTTCGCCGGCGAGGAGGTGGAGTTGCCGCGTTACAACTTTCAGACCGGTCGCAGCGAGATGAGTGGCAAGCTGATGCGCATGGAGCCGAACGACGTGCTCGTGGTAGAAGGCATCCACGCGCTCAACCCCGAACTGACGGCACAGATCGACGAGAAACTGAAGTATCGTGTGTACGCCTCGGCACTCACTACCATACTGCTCGACGAGCACAACTACATCCCTACCACCGACAACCGTCTGCTCCGCCGCATCGTGCGCGACCATAAGTATCGTGGTTGTTCGGCTCGCGACACCATACGCCGCTGGCCCAGTGTGCGTGCCGGCGAAAACAAGTGGATATTCCCTTATCAGGAGAACGCCGACACCATGTTCAACACGGCAATGATATACGAATTAGCTGCCATCAAGACACAGGCAGAGCCGCTGCTCGAACAAGTGCCGGAGAACTGCGAGGAGTATGCCGAAGCTTATCGCTTGCACAAGTTCCTCAGCTACTTCAACGCCATCGACCACTCCGTGCTCCCACCGACCTCGCTCCTGAGAGAGTTCCTCGGAGGCAGCTCGTTCACGTACTAAGCCCCTCCCCACCATCGGCTTAGAAAGGCTTAAAGAGGCTTAGTACCCTCGGCTTAAAGAGGCTCAAGAAGGCTTAGAAAGGCCTATCAGCAAACAAGCAAGCAAACAAACAACAATAAAAAGCAAAAACACAAAATGAAAAAAATCTTCCTATCACTCCTCGTGTGCATCGTGGCGCTCACTGCCTCTGCACAAGTAGCTCGTCCGAAGCTCGTTGTCGGTCTTGTTATCGACCAGATGCGTTGGGACTACATGTATTATTACTACGACAAGTTCGGCGAAGGCGGCATGAAGCGCCTCATGGCTGAAGGCTTCTCGTGCGACAACCAGATGCTCAACTACGTGCCTACCATCACCGGCGTAGGACACTCCTCTATCTACACAGGTGCCGTGCCTGCTGCCAACGGCATCCCGAGCAACGACTTCTATCTCGACGGTAAGCGCATCTACTGCACCGACGACCCCACAGTGAAGGGCGTGGGCACCGACTCAAAGGCTGGCAATATGTCGCCAAAGAACCTGCTCGGCACCACCATCGGCGATATGCTGCGCTGCGCTACCGACTTCCGTTCTAAGGTTATCGGCATCGCACTGAAGGACCGCGCCTCCATACTGCCTGCCGGACACTCTGCCAACGCTGCCTACTGGTACGACAAGTCGGTGGCTGGCTTCATCACAAGTTCCTACTACATGGAGAAGCTGCCCGACTGGGTGAAGAAGTTCAACCGCGAGGCGGGCATGAAGAAGGGCTACGACCCGAAGTCGGGTGCCGACGGCGTAACGCTCACATTCAACATGGCGGAGGCTGCGCTGAAGAACGAGCAGCTGGGCAAGGGCGAAACACCCGACATGCTCTGCATCAGCATCTCGTCTACCGATGCCATCAGCCACAAGACGGGCACATGGCTCTCGCCTGGTAAGGAGAACGAAGAGGTGTTCCTCACGCTCGACCGCGACATGAAGAAGTTCCTCGAAGCACTCGACGCGCAGGTGGGCAAGGGCAACTACCTGCTGTTCCTCACCGCTGACCACGGCGGAAGTCACAACCCGAACACGCTGAAGGAGCACAAGCTGCCTGGTGGCGGTTGCGACATGGGCGCAAAGATGCGCGACCTCAACGAGAAGCTGAAGGCAGAGTTCGGTCTCGACATCAAGTATGCCAAGGATGTTATCGGAGAGGGCTTGTATCTCGACCACGAACTGTTAGCGCAGAACAAGCTCTGCCTTGAGAAGGTGAAGGCTGCGGCTATACGCATACTGAAGACCGACCCCGACCTGCAGTGGGTCATCGACTACGAGAAGGCGGCTTATGCGTCGGTTCCGCAGTGGGTTCGCGAGCGTGTCATCAACGGCTACTACCATGGTCGCTCGGGCGACATCATCCTCATGCCGCGCATCAACTACTTCGAGTGGCCCGTAGCTAAGGACTTCCTCGGCTCGTCGCACGGCACATGGACTCCGGCTGACACACATATTCCGCTCATCTTCATGGGTTGGAACATCAAGCCTGGATATACCAATCGCCAGACTCACATGGACGACACCGCACCTACAGTATGCTCGCTGTTGCACATACAGATGCCGGATGCGTGCACCGGCAACCCGATAGTAGAGGTTACGGACAAGTAAACCGGCGTATAAACACACTAAAAGTGGCACTTGTACTGGGTACAGGTGCCACTTTTCTTTTATACTAATAAATATGTAAAGTCCGAATTATTCAGCGTACTCGTTGAAGCACGGGGGTGTAGCGAGCACGGCTTGCACGTCTTCGACAGTGCCTTCAAACGGTCCGCTGTGCTCGAGCTTGCGTGTACACATAGCAGCAGCGAAGCGTCCCGATTCCTCTACGTCCATGCCTTGCGCACGACACCACAGATAGCCTGCCGAATAGGTGTCGCCGCAGCCCGTAGCGTCTACTATCTCCTTCGGCTCGTAAGCCGGTATCTCGTGGAACTCGCCGTCGACAAGGATGATGGAACCGTAGCTGCCGAGCGTCACGCACACCTCCTTCACACCCCACTCCGCCAAGCGGAGGGCTGCCATACGTGGGTTGCGCAGTCCGGTGATGACCTCCATCTCGTGCTCGTTCACCTTTATGATATCGGTGTTTGCGAGTATCTCGCGCTTGTCAGCCCAGTCGATAGCGAACACCTGCTGATTGCGCACCTCGCGCAGATAGCCCTGCGCGTCGATGGATATCTTGCCCTTTGTAGAGAGATACTTCACAAGCTCTGGCGAGATATCGTCGTTGAGCAGTGTGCCGAGGTGATAGACACGTGCGTCTACGCTCTTCATCTCCTCGATGGTGAACGGGTCGGCACGTTCGAGCACACGCTGTGTGCGGTCGTTTTGGTTCTCGCCATACTTGTTCTCGAAGTAAACGGTGTGGCGACTGGGGTATGTGAGCACGTCGATGCCCACGTTGCGCATGTCGTCAACGGCTTTCATCTCGCCCTCGCCCAACTTTGTTACAAGCTGGAACGACACGTTGTCGGGCAGATGGTTGATAGCATAAGAGAAGTAAAAAGACGTACCACCTGCCATATATACTGTCTGGCGTGGGGTGATAATCTTGTCTTTTGTGATGTGTCCTATGCAACAAATATCCTTCATACTTATATGTTTTTATTTTATTATGCTTATATCGTCAAGCCACACTGTGTTCACGCCCTTCTGAAGTTGCACTACGCGCATCAGCATACCGCTGAGCGAGTAGATGCCTACCTGCTGCGCCTGCTGCATGTGGAGCGTTATCCACTGCTTGCCGGCTGCCTTCATGGGGAGCGTGGTGTGGAGGTCGGCGGTGGCAGTAATGCCGTCGACCGGAGCATCGGGCAGGTCGGCAACAACGTTGCCAAACTTTGTCCAGAAGCCCGTAGCACGATATGCAGCCTCGCTCGAAGCCGGCACGTGCAGCGTAACGTTCTGCGGACGGCACTGTGCGAAGGGATAGCTGTCGGTGTTGCTGCCTTCGGGCGGTGTCATCGCGTAGCAGTAGATGTCGGTAAGGTACTGGCAGCCGCAGAATGCGTTGTCGCCAAGTGTTTCGATGCTTGCCGGCAGTGTAATCTGCTTGAGCATCGGACAGTTGCGGAAGCACTCGCTGTCGATATGACGCAGCGTAGAGGGCAGCTGCAGGTGCTCAAGATTGGTGCATCCCATGAAGAGCATTGCGCGAAGGCGCTCGATGTTCAGCTCGAGTGTGAGCGACGTAATGAACATATTGCCCACGAACGGCGACATGCCGTCGGTGTTGTCGAAACCACGCACGGTGTACTCGAGCCCCTCGTAGTTGATGGTGGCAGGGATAGTGATTGCACCTTTATACATCTCGCCACTCGGGAAGGTGACCTCGGCGAAGTTGCCGTCGCCGTCATATATGGCTTTATAGTCGACACCGCCATAGGTGAAACGCTGTGGCAGTGCGGGCAGGTCGTCGACAAAGCGTGCGAACATACTCCACTTGCTGCTCTGCTGGAACGCGCCAGCCAAGCCTTGCTGCACGTGTACGGTGACCTTGCTCGGGGTGCTCAATCCTTCAAACGCATCGGCAGCAACGCAGTCGGGCGACGACGGATGAGCATAGATGTCGGTGAGTGCCTGGCAGCCGCTGAACAGCTTGCTGCCGGTAGCCTGCAAGCATACGGGCAGCGAAATGGAGCGCAGCACGTAGCAGTTCTTGAACGTCTCGCTGCCTATCTGCTTCAACGAGCGTGGCAGAACGCAGTTGGTGAGTCGGCTAAAGTCTTTGAACGTAGCACCGAACAAACCTTGCGGTGTTGTGGCGTTTTCGAGGTTCAGCTGCTGCAGCGACTGCAGCGAAGAGAGGTACTGCAGGTCGGTGTTGTTCAGAGTGCCTGTTACGGTGAGTGCCTCCACTGCATCGGCATCAGCCACAGCCTTCTGCATAGCAGTCTTCAACTGTCCTGCCTTCTCCACGTCTACGCTGCACTGAGCCACGAGCTCTGCTGCCGTGTAGCCTTTCGCCTTGATGTAGAGCGTGTCGGCGGTGAGCACCACGGCGTCGGCGGTGTGAGCCTCGAACGCCCCACCTGCGAGTCGCAGCATGTCGATGCTCTTCTCAACAGAGCTATTGAAGTCCACATTATATATATATGATGAGCCGAGCAACGGCTTTCCGTTGAATGTCTTATTGTTTGGGTTGCTGCTGTTGATGGTGACGTTCTTCGTGTCGCTCACCACCTCTACTACGGGCACCTTGCGCTCGTAGGCTCCTACAATCACTTCCTTGCCCAACGCATTGAGCACCGGCAGCCACTTCGCTGAGCCGTCTGTGCACGCCACGAGCCGCAGATAGTCGCCTTTGGCAGCGTTATTGGCAGCTGCGAACTCGAAGTCGAGACTCTGCGTGCTGCCTCCGTTCATCTGCACCTGCTTGCTGCCCAACGCCTCAACCACAGAACCATCGGCGTGGCACAGGTTCCACTGCATCTTGCCTTGCCATGTGGTGAGTGCAGAAAGGTCTGAGAGGTGTACGCTCTGCTTCTCGCCTGCCTTCAGCGTGGTGAGCGTGGTGTAGAAGCCCTCGTACTTGCCTTGGCAGTCGAGCTGGAGCGGTGCGCAGTTCTCTGCCTTGAGCGGAGTGATGCCTATCACTGCCTGCTGCTTGTTGGCGAACTCGAACGAGCGGTCGGTGGATGTTATAGCCGAGATGGCAAAGTAGCCGTTGCCGCTACCGTTCCATCCGAAGTTGAAATGGAAGAGATTGTCGCGGTAGCCGTCGAGCACGAAGCCGTGTGCGCCGCGTCCCTGTATCGACTCGCCGGTGTAGATGACCGGGCGGTTGCTGTCAATCTCCTTGCGCATCATGCGGTCCCACGTAGCGGCATCGTAGTCGCTGGCGGTGAGCAGACGCGCTGTCGAGCCATAGCGGAAGTACTGCGCAAGAGCCTGCGGCACTAATGTCTGGCGTGCACCACTGCTCTCGGCTGCGTAGTACATCTCCACCGATATGCCCAAATGGCGCATGAGCAGAGCCACAGCGGTGGCTTGCGTGTCGTTGAACTTCTCGTAGCTCATCGGCATGTTCGCCCAGTCGTAGTGGGTCTCGCCGAATTTGGCTGTCATCACCGAGTCGGTCCAGATGTGTGTCTTGCTGCCGTAGCCTACGTCAGGCCACTGGTGATAGCGCATCACGATAGCCATCGCTGTCGCTGCGCATCCCGTGGGGTACGCCTGTGGTGTCATGCGGTTGAACGGATCCCATTGTCCCCATGCTGCGGTCTGCAGCTGACGCTCGCCTTTGTAGAGGGCGGAGCGTGCAGGGGCGTTGGATGCTGATGTGGGCACGGCTCTGAGTGCTGCGTATTGCGCTGCGTAGCCTTCGAGCAGGTCGGCAAGTCCGTCGGGGATAGCATTGCCTACAAGAGCGTGGTCGGTGTAGCCGAGGATGCGCTGCATACGCTCGTCGCCCGACACTACGAGCAATCGGTTATTGTCCTCGTTGGCGAACAGATAGTAAGCATCTGTAGCCTCTTGAGTAGCACTGGCAGCACGCTTAAGTAGCTTGCGACCGCACTTACTGTTGACACGTAAAGCACAGACCTTGGCGTTGTTGTCCTTCGACTGAAAGAAATCGGCTGCCACTTTCTGTGCGTCAGCAAAGGTTCGCTTCTGTGCCATACCAGGGAGAGCCACAGATAACAAAACAAAAATTGTTGTTAATAGTTGAGTTCGCATAAATTGTATTTTGAAAGTTGTCATGTCGTAGACTGATTTCATACGGCAATATGTATGAAAAGATGCGATAATTATCGCTTGCAAAGTTAGACAAAACTTTTGAAAATCAGCCGTTTTTTATGCGTTTATTAAAAAAGAACTTGCCACACGACACCTCTAAGAGGGTCGTGTGGCAAGCCAATCATTAGTATGTTATGAAAAATTTAAGAGAGTCAAAGGCTTCACAGCCTCGAACTTTTGGTGTTTTAACTAAACATGATTTTATTGAGAAAGCATAGAAATTTCGTTGTTACCTTTACTTGAGCATGGAGATGTCGTGCTGCTCCATCTGCTGCGGCACAGCCTCCATGGCAGCCTTTTTCATCGAGTCGAGGTGGGCAGAATCGTTCAGCGCAACCGACACGCCCTGCACCGGGCGCGAAGAGTAGTTGCCTGGCATTGCGGTGTTGCCCGCATCGTGGCTCTGGAACGAGAACTGGGCTGCCTGCGTCAGCGTGAGCACGATAGCCACCATTGCTGCTGCCTTGAAGAGCGGCGCGAAACGCTGGCTGATATGTATCGGCTGCGCCTTCACCTTTATCTCCTGTGGCTCGTCAATCATGGACATGATACGCTCGTCGAAGTCGTCGCCGAGGCGGTCGGTCTTCGTTTCGGTCTGCTCGTAGTTGAAGAGCGGACGGTACTTAGCGAGTTCCTCCGGCACGCATATCTGACTGAAGAACGAGCGCAGTATCTGCTCTTCCTCAAGCGAGGTCTCGCCATTCCAGTAGCGTTCCAGAAGTTGGTTTATATATTTATAGTCCATATTATTCGTTATTATTGAGGGTGTATGTTTGGGTGTTTCTATATTGATGACGAACGAAAAGGTGAAATGTTACAGGCAAACTCCACTTTTTGCATCCTTTAACACATCTTCTGCTCTACATATCTTCATCTTCTGCGTCTCGTATCGACCGATGCGGATGTCTGCGTCGACCGATGCGGATGTCTGCGTCGACCGATGCGGATGTCTGCACCGACCGATGCGGATGTCTGCGCCGACCGATGCGGATGGCATGAGTTGATGTTTTGCACTTATAGGGGGTGCACTTGTCTCAAGTGCACCAACCAACCAAGAACTGCACAAATCAGCCAAGAACTACACAAACCAACCAAGAACTACACAACACCAACCAAGAACTACACAACACTACCTCTGTTGGTGCACTTGAGACAAGTGCACCCCCTAAACAACTGCACCCCCCAAACAAGTGCACCCCATCAACAACTGCACCCCTCAAGCAAGAACACAAAAAAGGGGTGCAGTTGTATAAACTGCACCCCTAACTACTTATATTAATTAACGATTTGCGTATGCATCCAAGCCTGCGTTGAGGAAGTCCATGTATTCAGAGATGTCCTCGTCGTAAGAGCGGCTGCCGGTGAGCGGCTTGCCCTCGTTGTCGATGAGGATGTACATCGGCTGGGTGTTGGAACCGAACTTGTAGCGCTGGAGGTAGCTCCACTTATCGCCTACGGTGCGCAGCGTGCGCTTTGAACCGTCGGTGTCGGTCACCTCAATCTGCTCTGGCAGCGGTGTCTTATCGTCTACGAAGAGCGAGATGAGCACGTACTTCTGGTTGAGCAGGTCAGCCACCTTGGCATCTGTCCATACCGCAGCCTCCATCTTACGGCAGTTGACACAACCGAAGCCTGTGAAGTCGACCATTACCGGTTTGCCCTCAAGGCGTGCGGCTGCCATACCTGCCTCGTAGTCGGTGAAGCGCGGGTGCACCTCGTTCTTATAGAGGTTGAAGTCCTGGGTGTTCATAGGCGGTGCGAAGGCTGATACTGCCTTCAGCGGAGCACCCCACAGACCCGGAATCATATAGAACGCGAATGCGAGCGAAGCCAGTGCGAGGAAGAACTGCGGCACGTTGGTGCGGCGTCCCTCGTCGTCGTGTGGGAAGTTGAACAGTCCGAGCAGGTAGAGACCGAGCAGCGTGAAGAGTGCAATCCAAAGGGCGAGGAATGTCTCGCGGTCGAGGATGTGCCAGCCGTAAGCGAGGTCGGCTACAGAGAGGAACTTCAGGGCGAACGCCAGCTCCACGAAACCGAGCGTCACCTTCAGCACGTTCATCCAACCGCCCGACTTAGGTGCCGACTTGAGCAGTGTCGGGAACATGGCGAACAGCGCGAACGGCACTGCTAAGGCGATAGCGAAGCCGAGCATACCGATTGTCGGAGCTACGATGCTGCCCTCTGAAGCTACTGCCACAAGGAGGAAACCGATGATAGGACCGGTGCATGAGAAACTCACGAGCGAGAGTGTGAACGCCATGAGGAAGATGCTGAGCAAGCCGCTTGTCTCCTCCGACTTCTGGTCCATCTTGTTGCTCCATGACGACGGCAGTGTTATCTCGAATGCTCCGAAGAACGAAGCGGCGAACACTACGAGCATCAGGCAGAACGCTATGTTGAAGACAGCGTTGGTAGAGAGCGCGTTGAGCGCACTCGCGCCGAAGAGCATCGAGACGACGAGTCCGAGTGCGACGTAGATAACTACGATAGACACACCGTAGATGATAGCCTCACGGATTGCCTTCTTGCGACTCTTGTTGCGCTTGAGGAAGAAGCTGACGGTCATCGGGATGATAGGCCATACGCACGGTGTGAAGAGCGCAACGAGTCCGCCCACGATACCTGCGAGGAATATGTAGAAGAGCGAGTTGCTCACCGGCTGGTCGTAGTCGTTAAGCTCGTCGATGACTGGTGTCCAGAGCTTCTTCACCTCTGCGGTGTCGAGTGCTGCGGGGGCGGCTGCGGCTGCGCTGTCTGTGGCTGCTACGGCTGCTGTGTCGGCGATAGCGACTGCCTCTTCCTTTGCCTCCTCTTCCTTAGCAGCCTCGCCGTCTACGGCTGGCGACTTGCCCTGCTTGTTCAGCTCCACCTGTGTGGGCGGCATACACATTTCTTCGTTGCATGCGCCAAACTCGAGGTAGCACTTGATTGAGTATGTAGGTTTGGTGAACTTCACCTTCTGTACGAACTGCACCGAGTGCTCGAAGTAGCGCAGCTTCATGCCGAACATCGGATCCATCTCCGATATTTCCTTGCCGCGCGGTGTGAGTTTGCCAACAAGCTCTACGCCGTCTTTCTTGTCTACATGGAACGATGCCTCGATAGGACCATCGCTGCCGAGATTAGTGGAATAGACATGCCATCCCTTCTGAATTTTACCACTGAAGACAATCTCGCCCTCTGCGGTGTTGCCCGTCTTAAGCTGCGCTGTGAACTTAACCGGGTCTTGCATCTGTGCGCTGCAGAACATTGCAACGAGCAACAGAAGCATCATCGTCATCGATTTCTTCATAAAATAATGATTTCTGAATGTTGTTGAATAAATGGTACTCCCACCGGGAATCGAACCCGGATCAAAGGTTTAGGAAACCTCCGTTCTATCCATTTAACTATGGGAGCGGCATTGGGTTTCGTATTTAGGCCGACACACGAAACATTAACACCTTATAATATATGCACAATATAGGCGTGCAAATTTATTTATTTTTTTCTAAACAGGAAAATAAAACACCTTACTTTTATGTTTTATTATTACTCGTCCGCTTGTCCACTAATCCATTCGTACAATTTCTTATAGAACGGATGTGCGGTCATCGTGGCAGCCGATCCAAGTATGATGAGCTTCATGCGGGCACGGGTGATGGCAACATTCATGCGACGCAGGTCGCGCAGGAAACCGATCTCCTTGCCGTCGTTGTTGCGTACGAGCGAGATGACGATTATGTCGCGCTCCTGTCCTTGGAAACCGTCGACGGTGTTCACGCTGATGGCGCGGCGGTACGGGCGGAAGAATTCGCTCTGCCGTATCATTTTATGCAGCAGCTGCACCTGCGCACGATAGGGCGATATGATGCCCACGTCGATATGCTCGTCGAGGATGCGCTGCTTGCCAATCTTCTCGAAGTATTGCTGTAGCGTCTGCAGCGTCAGCTCAGCCTCGGTGCGGTTGATGCGTCCGAAGTTCTCGCCCACGAATTCCTCCTTGCCTTCAGCCTCCGACGTATCCACCCACATCATCGGGCGGTCGTAGTCGAGTATGCTGCGGCGCTCTATTCCTGGCGCGGTCTGCACCTCGCCGCCGTAGAACCAGTCGCTTGAGAAGCGCATTATCTGCTCGTTCATGCGATACTGCACCTTCAAGAGCGTCACCACGTCGGGCTTTGCCTTCACGATGCGCTCCATGAGTGTGATGCCGAGTCCGCCTTTTAGTGCCATAATGCTCTTCACAGTGGGCGGCAGCTGACAGTGGTCGCCAGCGAAGATGACGCGACCGGCGCGGCGTATGGCTATCCAGCAGGCTGCTTCGAGTGCCTGCGCCGCCTCGTCAATAAATAGTGTTGAGAACTTCTCGCCTTCCAAAACGCGGTTGGCGGCACCTGTGAGTGTGCAGGCGATGACACGCGCTTCGCCAAACAGCGAGGCACGTATGCGCAGTTCTATCTCCGTGGCGCGACTCTTCAGGCGGTCCATCTTCTGATGCCACGCATCGGAGCGGCGGCGTTCGCCACGCAACTCGCGTATCGCCTTGCGTATGCTCCAGAGTTGCGGATAGTCGGGGTGTGCTTCGAAGCGGCGTTCGTAGGTGAACGAGAGCATCTTGTCGTTGACACGTGTCGGGTTGCCAATGCGCAACACGTTCACACCACGGTCGACAAGTTTCTCCGCTATCCAGTCGACAGCCATATTGCTCTGCGCACATACCAGCACCTGACTCTCTCTGCGTAGCGTCTCGTAGATAGCCTCCACGAGTGTTGTTGTCTTGCCCGTGCCAGGAGGGCCGTGCACCACTGCCACGTCCTTGGCACGCAGCACTTCGTTCACAGCCTGTTGCTGCGAGGCGTTGAGCCACGGCAGAGACATAGCGCCGAACGTCAGCTTCTGCGCCGGAGCACTCGTGTAGAAGATGTCGCGTAATGCCGCAAGACGACCCGTCTTGGCGTTCATCACGCGGTCGAGGGCTTCGAACATGAGCCGGTAGCTTGTCTCGTCGAAGAACAGCTGCAAGCCTATCGGCTCGCTGCGCTGCAGGTCGGCGATGCGTCCGCTATTGGGCAGCGCCACCACGATACGGTCGTGCTCGGCGTAGCTCACGGTAGCGGTGAACGACATGTACTGTATGCGCTCCTTGCGCTCCTTCTCGTCGCGTCGCACGGTGAAGAAGCACACGGGGCGACCCGGCTCGAAGTTATGCTCTATGTCCGAGTCCTTGGTGCGCGTCACCTCCACCACTGCTTGATTGAGCGAGTTGTAGTAGCAGCTGCCTATCTTTACGGGGAACCAGGCATCGCCACGCCTCACCTTGCGCTCCACGCCCATCGTCTCGGTCTGCTTTCTGAACTCCTCCTTCTCGTGGTTGTACTCAATCTCAAGAAGCATTCGCTGTTGCTGTAATGTCGTCATATCATTATTCTTTTATATTCTCCCACAGATTTCACTGCTTGGGGTTTTCTTCCACGGATTGCACGGATTTACACAGAACTTCTTGCTGAGTGTGTTCTCCCACAGATTTCACAGATTTACACAGAAGTTAGGCTGCCTTCAAGGGGGTGCACTTGTCTCCGCTCGGCTTTGCCGCTTGCCAGAGCAAGAAGTGCACCAACCAAGCAAGAAGTGCACCCCCTGAAATTAGCAGGTTCTGTGAATTCTGCGTATTCTGTGGGAGGCATTTTGCTGTTGCGGAGGCAAGGATACCTCCGCTACTATCTTCCGCACCCAACAAATCTGTATCAATCTGTGAAATCTGTGGGAGAACATCCCCAGCAAGAGTAAAATCTGTGGGAGGACTACTGTTTGCTTGGTTGGTGCACTTGAGACAAGTGCACCCCCTGAAAACAGCATCTGTGAAAATCCGTGAAATCCGTGGGAGGTTCTACTCAGCAAGAAGTGCAATCCGTGGGAAGCCCTTCCATGCGAGAATCCTTACTCGAAATAGTAAAGGAAGGTAGCTATGCCGGTGAGTGCCTTCTTCGGTGAGTCCTTAATCTCGATAGCGAACTTAATCTGCACCCTTGCGATGCCGCGAAGGTTCTCGATGGCGTAGAGGTCGGCAACGAGGCGCACCGACTCGCCCGACTTCACGGGCTGTCCGAACTTCATCTTGTCCATGCCGTAGTTCACGAGCATCTTCACGTTGTTCACCTTGATAACCTGCTCCCAAAGGTACGGAAGCATAGAGAGGGTGAGATAGCCGTGTGCGATGGTTGTCTTGTACGGACTCTCCACTGCGGCACGCTCTGTGTCCACGTGAATCCACTGATGGTCGAGCGTAGCGTCAGCGAACAGATTGATACGCTCCTGCGATAGTTCTACATAGTCAGACACACCGAGGTTCTTGCCGAGATATGCGGCAAACTCGTCATAGTTGTTAATTGTTACCATTCTTAATATATGTTTATGTTACATTCCGTTTATAAGCCTTAGTCGCCGTCGGGAGCGTACATGAAGTCGTGCAGCGGATCGGGATACTCGAAGATTTCGCCCTCGCGGAAGAAGCGCTTCATCTCGATTTCCGCAGATTCGACAGAGTCGGATGCGTGGATGATATTCTCCTGACCGCTCATAGAGTAGTCGCCGCGGATTGTACCTGGAGCTGCCTTGCGTCCGTTGGTAGCACCCACGATATTGCGCACCACAGTCACTGCACTATTGCCCTCCACACACATAGCCACCACTGGTGCCGACTTCATCGAGCTAACGAGCCACGGGAAGAACGGGCGCTCTGTGAGGTGAGCGTAGTGTTCGTTAAGAATAGTGTCGTCGAGCTGCATCATCTTCAGACCCACGATGCGCAAGCCCTTGCGCTCTATGCGGTTAATCACTTCGCCAATAAGACGGCGCTGTACGGTACACGGTTTCAGCAAAATCAATGTTTTCTCCATAGGACAATGATGATTAAGTGGTTTAAATGTTTGTATATTTATCGTTTTATAGCTTACGATTAATGCAAAGTTACGTTTTTTTTTCGTAACCATATAATTTTTACAACAAAAGTATTACAGTCTATCAATCAAACCTATCTTGCGCAAAACATCAATACAAGTTGCTGGTTTAAAACGCCATTGCAAAAGAATTACAACTTGATTTATGTCAAATTATTCTTAATTTCAACAAAAAACTTTCAAATTCCTTGTGTGGTCGTACACAAATTATTATCTTTGCAGCGTGTTCGAGAGAATGCAATGTTTTTTCATTAGGTTAGTAGTTTGATAGATTTTAAGGTAAAGATTATGTTATTATGTTTTGAAACTATTGCAGTTTTTGCATAATTCAAAATTATTAATATAACATTATTCTTTGAGAGGCCGGTGCGAGTGATTCGTGTCGTCCTTTTTTTTGCCCCAAAAAGATTGGGAATATTATAAAAACATTACGCAGAACACCTACTTATTAAATATGTTTTTGTAAATTTGCAAAACACCCCAACATCACATCTCAACACCTCACCACAACAACATCTCAACACCCCACCACAACAACATCTCACCATCATGCACAAGATTTTCCTCTCTCTGCTGCTCTCCGTGGCAGCCTTCACATCCACATACGCTTACGACTGGCTCGCACGCATCGACGACGACCGCCGTGTGTGTCGTCTCTCCATACCTGGCACTCACGATGCTTGCACCGGCTACGGCTTCCTGCCGCAGGACACATTAGCAGGCAACTACATCGCACGCACACAGGAACTGAACATCAGTGAACAGTGGGCGGTTGGCGTGCGCGCATTTGACCTGCGCCCCGATGTGCGCGAGGAAAAGCCCACCAAGTCGTCAAAGAAAGCAAAGGAAACAAAGCGCACATTACAGATTTACCACGGCGAGTTTGCCACACAGCAAACCTTCAACGGGGTGTTCAACGTGCTGCGCGACTCGCTTCAAGCCCACCCCACCGAGTTTGCCATCATCATCATGCAGCACGAACGCTCTGCCAATCGCGACGGAAGCACATGGGAGGCGATGGTCGACTACGCATTGGCGGAGAATAGCGACCTGATTGTCGACTTTCGACCAGACCTCACCGTTGGACAGTTGCGTGGCAGAATACTCGTACTGAGTCGCGACACATACCGACCAACACCGCGAGGCGGATACATCAAGGGGTGGCGCTTCGATGCCGAGGTCGACTGGCAGAAGCCTGCTACCATGCACGGATACGCAATGGAGGGCACACTCTGCGTGCAGGACTTCTACAACATGACCTGGGAGGGTGGCACGACGGCGAAGCTGGAGGCGATAGAACGCCTACTGAAGGTGGCAAACAGCGAAGAGGTGGCGAAGCAGTACCCCAATATGTGGTTCATCAACCACACATCTGGCTTTAAGTACACCTCTACGGAGTTCACTAAAGAACCCGTATCCACAAGCGAGGGCTATCGCGCCAACGCTGCCGACACAAACAAGTTCCTCGCTGAACGCATAAAAGGACACATGACAACCGGACTCGTGATGATGGACTTCGCCGGAGTAGACCGCTCGAGCAATTACGACGTGATGGGCAAAAGACTCGTGCAGGCTGTAATAAACAGCAACTAATGTGTAACTTTGCAGACGAAAGTAAACGAATATGGAAACTCTAAAGGAAAAGACGGCAAAGGGACTACTTTGGGGCGGACTCAATAGTGGAGTGCAACAGGTGGTGGGATTGGCGTTCGGCATCGTATTGGGACGCCTGTTAGCACCGTCCGACTATGGCATGATGGCGATGATAAGCATTTTCTCGCTCGTAGCCACCGCACTGCAAGACAGCGGCTTCCGCACCGCACTCACCAATCTCAAAGACCCACGACCGGAGGATTACAACTCGGTGTTCTGGTTCAACATCGTTGTTGCCACTACATTATACACCCTGCTCTTCTTCGCTGCGCCACTCATCGGCGACTACTACCACACGGAACGCGTCGTACCGCTCTGCCGCTACGCCTTCCTGAGCATCATCATCGCCTCATTAGGCACAGCACAGTCGGCTTATCTCTTCAAACACCTGAAGGCGAAGCAGCAGGCTGCCGCAGGTGCCATCGCCGTCATCACATCGAGCCTCGTGGGCGTGGGCATGGCGTTCGCAGGCGCAGCCTACTGGTCGCTCGCCACGCAGGGACTGGTGTATGTGTCAATAAACACCTTCTTCCAGTGGCACTTCTCGCCCTGGCGACCCACCATACACGGCATCTCGTTTGCTCCCGTGCGCCGCATGTTCCGTTTCTCGTGCAAGATTCTCGCCACAACGATAATGACACACGTGAACAACAACGTGCTGAACATACTCTTAGGCCACTACTTCTCACCGCGCGACACAGGCAACTACAACCAGGCGTACCAATGGAACACGAAGTGCTACTCGCTGGTGCAGAGCATGGTGGCGCAGGTAGCGCAACCGGTGCTCGTAAGCCTGGGCAACGAGCCGGGCAGACAGACCGATGTGTTTCGCAAGATGATGCGCTTCACGGCGTTCATAGCCTTCCCGTTGTTATTAGGCTTCGGACTGGTGGCTAAGGAGTTCATCGTGATAGCCATCGGCGAGAAGTGGCTCGCATCGGCAGAACTGATACAGATACTGTGCATAGCTGGTGCCACAATGCCCATCGCTACACTGTTCTCTAACATGATTATCTCGAAAGGCAAATCGGGCACATTCTTCTGGTGTACGTTCTCGCTCGGCGTAGTGCAAATTGCGACGATGATACTCATCTGGCAACAAGGCATCGTGCGCATGGTGCAGGCGTACACCATACTCAACGTGCTGTGGCTTGGCGTGTGGCTCTTCTTTGTGCGCCGTCTCACAGGCTACGGCTTTCGCATGTTCTTCTGCGACGTTATGCCGTTCGCACTCACAGCCACTGCCGTGATGACCGCCACACACTACGCCACACAGCCCATCGAAAACCTCTGGCTGCTGTTGTTGACACGCTTCGTGCTCGCCGTAGCTCTTTACTACGTAGTGATGAAGGTGGCACGCGTGAAGATACTCGCCGAGTGCGAGCAATTCGTGCGTAGGAGAAAGAAATAGAACTCAGTACAAAACGCAATTCATTGGCACTTTAAATTCTTTAACTTCCTGCACGTGCAAAATTTCAGTTAATAATTGTAACTTTGCTCAGTTTAAACTTAAACAATATGGAAATAATCGACTTTAGCAAGCAAAACTCTATCATCAACAAGTACATGGCGGAAATGCGCGACAAAGACTATCAGTCAAACCGCCTCCTGTTCCGCAATAATATAATGCGCGTAGGCGAACTCATCGCTTACGAACTCAGCAAGACTCTCAACTATGAGACACGCGACGTGCAGACTCCGCTCGGCACAGCAAAGGTGAACGTGCCTACCGACAAACTCGTGCTCGGTACTATCTTCCGCGCTGGTCTGCCATTCCATCAGGGTTTCCTCAATATCTTCGACCACGCTGGTAACGCCTTCGTGAGCGCATACCGCGAGTATGAGGACAAGGAACACACAAAGGTGGGCATACACGTGGAGTATCTCGCTACACCCGACCTGAACAATGCCACACTGCTCATCGTCGACCCAATGCTCGCCACCGGCGGTTCAATGGAGATGGGCTATAAGGCTCTGCTCACCAAGGGCACACCGAAAAAGGTGCACGTAGTGTGCGTAATGGCTTCGCCAGAGGGCATCGAACATATCCGTAAGACATTCCCTGAGGACACCACCATCTGGTGCGGAGCTATCGACAACGGACTGAACGAGCACAAATATATCGTGCCAGGCTTCGGCGACGCAGGCGACCTGTGCTACGGCGGAAAGATCTAAAGACTTTTCCAGGGGGTGCACTTGTCTCAAGTGCACCAACAGAGCAACGTTGGCACACCGCTTCTACGTTGGTACACCTCTTCTACGTTGGTGCACTTGAGACAAGTGCACCCCCTCCCCCCTAAAGACACCCCAAGTAACAATATATAAATATGTATAGGATAACAAGAATAGCTATTGCGTTGTGCGCATTAATCTTCGCTGCTTGCACCGATGCCGACTTCGAGTACGCCTCGGAACGTTGCACCTTCTTTTTCAACAATGGGGTGTATCAAGATGCCACGCTGCAAAGTGCGCTCAACCCCATGTCGCCAGGTGTGTTCTGCAACATCTATGAGGGTACAGAGAGTGGCAGACGCTTCATCTACTTCGCCAACAACCAAAGACAGAGCAGCAGACAAGAGCCTGCAGGCGAGGACGCACGCCGCACCTTCACCCTCGGGCTATACAACAAAAGCGGCATCATTGTGGGCTTCAGCAATCTTAGCTCACCCGCCACGCTATACATATACGACAGTCAGTGCCCCAACTGCTACTACGAGACGCAAACCATGAGCCACCGCTTAACAATGGACACTCGCGGCTTTGCCACCTGCCCCACCTGTAAGCGCCAATACGACCTCAACAACCGTGGCATCACCTCAAACGGAAAGAAACTCCTGCGCTATCGCGGAAGTACCACCGGACCCTTGGGAGTGCTCTCGGTTAGCAATTAAGCAAAGGTTAGCAAAGGCTTAGTTGGCTTAAAGAGGCTTAGAACGGCTTAAACGCACCCTAACCACCCCCAAAACTTGCACAATACCATATTTCCTGTGCAATACAATCGCCTTTTTATGGTAAAATATTTGTCTATTTAATAAAAAAGTTGTTCCTTTGCATCCGCATTAAATTAGAAATCAATATTATAAACATTTTAAAAATTAAAAATTATGTCAGAAATCG
>ERZ1034973.296-NODE-296-length-35818-cov-7.169952_pt1 | contig 35818 bp, 57 predicted proteins | sample MGYA00520686_ERZ1034973 | MGnify/ENA primary metagenome ERZ1034973 (study PRJEB33766, sample SAMN09781775) | gut metagenome | biome: gut microbiome | host: Homo sapiens | place: Madagascar | study: EMG produced TPA metagenomics assembly of the PRJNA485056 data set...
ATGAAGAATTGATCGCACTGACGCACGACAACGAGCAGCGAAGCAAGAGCAACACACATCGAATCGACAAGCTGGAGGAACAGCAGAAACAATTTAACAAGTTGGTTTCGTCCGTCGCCGTCCTCGCCGAGAAGCAGAACCAGATCGGGGATGATGTGGACGCCATCAAGCGTGAGATCAAAGTCCTCGCCGAAAAGCCTGCGAAGCGCTGGGACGGCATCGTGGACAAGATCATCAGCGCGATCATCGCGGCGATCATGGGCTACGCATTGGCGCGGATCGGGCTGGGTTGACGCAAGACGATCAAGTTACCATCAAGTGACCGTAACATAACAAAATCCGTCGGAAACATAACAACTTTCACGCAAAAGTGAACAAAATCACGCGAAAGTGAACAAAATTGCTACTACACTATCAAAAAAGTGTGATGAAAACTGATAGTACACTAACAATCTTTGCCAAACGAAAGGAGAAAATCAAATGAAACTTCCCGACAAACTCTACGACATTTTGAAGTGGCTGGTCATCATCGTCTTGCCCGCGTGCGCGACGCTCTATGCCGCGCTGGCGTCCGTCTGGGGCTGGCCGTTTGCCGAACAGGTCACGACCACGATCACGGCGGTCGACACGTTCCTCGGCGCGGTTTTGTGCATCAGCACGGTAAATTATCACAAGGAGGATAAAACCAATGGCTAAGAAAATTTATCTGTCCCCGTCCTCGCAGCACGAGAACCCCTACGCTTACGGCGGCACGAACGAGGCCGCGCAGTGCATGAAAATCGCGCACGCTTGCGAAGCAGCGCTGAATCGCTGCGGATTTGAAGCCGTCGTTGGCGGCGGCACGATGTACCAGCGCGTGCCGGAATCCAACCGCTGGGGCGCTGATCTGCATGTCGCAATCCACACGAACGCGGCGAACGGGAAGACGACCGGGACGCGTTGTTACGCATGGAAGACTGGCGGCGACGGCTTCCGCGCGGCACAGGCGATTTTTAACGTCCTCGCTCCGATCACTCCGGGCGTGTCCGAAGGCGTGTTTGAGCAGCGCGGATGGTACGAGATCAAAAATACCAAAGCGCCTTGCGTATACGTCGAGTGCGAATTCCACGACGTGCCGGAGACCGCGAAGTGGATCATCGAGCATACCACGGAAATCGGTGAAGCGATTGCGCAGGGTATCTGCAACTTTTACGGCGTGGCATATGTCTCCGAAACGCCGCCCGAGCCGGAGACCCCGGAACAGCTTTACCGCGTGCAGTGCGGTGCGTTTTCCAAAAAGGAGAACGCCGAGGCGCTCGTCGCGAAGCTGAAAGCCGCAGGGTTCGACGCGATCATCAAGTAAACATCTTCAACAGCGCCCTTCGGGGCGCTTATTTTTTTTGCAAGAATCCATATTTCTTTCAAATTCCTGTTGACTTTTATACACGTCGCGTATATAATAGTACTTGTAAAGGAGATAAGAACTCCAAATAAAAAGCAGGAGGCAAACAAAAATGACTATCACTAAGGACATCATCGCATTGGCAAAGAAGATCGACAACGCGCAGGAGTGGGATCTGGACGACTGCAAGGCGCTCTGTGAAGCGGTCGACATGGGCGACGAGTGGGAAGCGGCAGATGGCGAGACCTTTGAAGCCGTCGTCGAGAAGGCCGTCGAGATCGCGCTGAAGGACAGCAAGCCCGTCTATCTGAGTATCGACAACGGCGCGACCTACATCGAGGCAGACGACGAGGACGCACTCCAGAGCGCCATCGACACGATCGGCTGGGACGAGATCGTCTCTTACATGGATGACGACGCTCGCGATCGGGCGCACAGCGACGTCGCACCCTGCACCGAGCTGGAGTATCTTAAGCACTACCTCGAGATCGCGCCCTGCGACCTCGTGATCGGCTAAATCTTAACGGCGGCTTCGGCCGCCATTTCCATTACCGTCATCGACGAGTATGAAAGGAGTAAAAATGAAAAAGATTATCAATGGCAAGCGCTACGACACCGAGACCGCTGAAGAGGTCGGCTATTGGGACAGCAAGGTCGGGAAAAGCAGCTTCCGCTGGTGCGAGGAGACATTGTACCAGAAGCGCGGCGGCGAGTTTTTCCTGCATGGCTATGGCCATGCCGCGTCGCAGTATGCACAATCGGACGGCGAAGGCGGGAGCGATCCGGGCGAAAAGATCACACCGCTCACCTATGACGAGGCGCGCGAGTGGGCAAAGACACATCTTGACGCGGATCGGTATGAAGCGCTTTTCCCGGTAACGGATGATGATGAGACGATGCGAAGCGCTGCGGATTGCATGCGACTGCGCGAGAAGACGGGGATGAAGCGGACGACGTTCTGCGATCGCATCGGGATCCCGTATCGGACGTGGCAGTCGTGGGAGATGGGCGACCGTCAGATCCCCGCATACATTTTTGACCTCGTGGAGACGAAGTTAAAGTACGACGGGATCATCGCGGGTTAACCCCAAAAAAAGAAAAGGAGCTGGCAAATCGCCTGCTCCTTTTCTTTTCGTGCTTTTATTTTGATCCACGTGGATTCCCCACGGACGCTCGTCTCCAAGCGCCATACCGTTTATGAGTATGGGTACATCATAACACGCGGCGGATTCTACGTCAATATTTTTTTGCAAAATCAAATTTTCTGCAAATTCCTGTTGACTTTTATACGCACTGCGTATATAATAGTATCTGTAAGGGAGATAAGAAACCCAAACAAAAAGCAGGAGGCACACCATGAAATACGAAATGACGATGAAGCGCTGGACGATCACGATTGACACCGAGGCCAACACGATCAGCGGCGACACCTACAATATGCGCGCGGAAATCAAAGATAACTTTGACGTGACCTGGGACAAGACCGCGAAGGTCTGGCGCGGCGAGAACCTCGAGGCGCAGATTGAGAAGCTTCGCGCGTATCTCACCCGCGTTTACTATCTGACGGCGATCGAAGAACCCGCCGCGATCGCGGAAGCCGAAGAGACTGAGAAGCCCGCGCCCGTGAAGCGGAATGCGCGCGTGATCGACCGTTTTGTCGACACGAAGCCCTGCCCGTACTGCCACACTTACTGCTACGGCGATTGCTCTTTCAATCGCTGATTGACCCGCGCTTTTACCCGCAACACCGCGATATGTCCCGATGCACAGCGGACGAAACGCGGTGCTTTTTCTTTGCCCGCGAACAGAACGGAACGTGGCGGAACTCAGCAAAATTAAGGTGAACTAATACAATCATAACGGGGTATAATCGAAGAAATGCTTTAAATTCAACGTTTCATGTGAAACAATCTGCTTGAATACCCACTATCTGACCCGCTACGAGTTGAAACGCTTCAGAAAATCGTCCATTCGGTCGGAAGATTCCCCTCGCATTTGATCGCTTACAGTGGCATACACTTCCAGCGTGAACGCCGCCGAAGCATGGCCGAGCGCCCCTTGTACAGTGCGCGGATCGTCCCCGGCACGAAGAGCGTCGACCGTATAGGTGTGCCGTAGAATATGGGGACGTGTTGGAACGCCGATTTTTTCCGAAATGCGGCGCATGGTGTAACGGACGGAAGTGGCGCGGACGGCTTCACCTGTTGGAGAGCAGAAGACCAGCCCGACAGGGCAACGGACGCCCGTCTCCAAAAACATAGCATTCTGTTCGGCGCGATGCGCGCGAAGCCGCTCCATGACGACCGACGCGGGGCAAAGCTTGCGCTTTTTTCCCGATTTTGGAGGCGTGAAAACGAGGGCAGGGGCGTTTCGATCTGTGAGCTGGCGGTCGATCGTGATAAATCCGTTGGCAAAGTCGACCCTGTCCCATGTCAAACCGACCGCTTCGCTGATGCGAACCCCAGTAAAAGCTAAAAAAAAGAGAAACAGCCCGTATGGCGTCTTTTCCCCTTCGGCGAGAACGCGGGCAAGCTCGTCGTCCGATAGAACGACAACGTCCGGCTTTGGCTTTTTCGGCGACGTCGTTTTTGATACGGGGTTGAACGGGATCAGCCCGGCACGCTCGGCGTCGCCAAACATCCCGCCGAGTGCGGCGCGGAGCAGTATCTTTGAGTTCGGCGCAATTTCGGCAGCGTTCAGAATGGCTTGCAACTGATATGTAGTTACTTTTCCCAGCCGCATCCTGCCGATCGCGGGAAGCACATGAAGCCGGAGCATGGTGGAATATAGATTTCGCGACGACTCGCGCAAGTCCTGCTTGTAATCGCGCAGCCATTCTTCCGCCCACGCTGCGACCGTGATCGTCGACGGATCGCGGAACGTCCCCGCGTCGACCTCGGCTACGGCCTTCGCCAGCTTCTTCCGCGCTTCTGCTTGTGTCGCGCCGTAAACAGATCGATACCGACGCTTCCCGGTCATCGGATCGACGCCGGGAGAGAATCGCCCCTCCCAGCGTCCGTCTTTGCGCTGCCGTATGCTCCCGCCGCCGCGCGGCGCGCGTTTCTTTGCCATACGATCAACTCCCCTGCGATTTTATTTCTGCGCGGCGATCTTTTTGTCAACGGCGGCGATGGCGCGTTCGAGACGGGCGATTTCATCCTTTGCCCGATCGTTCCACGCGATTCGTGCGAGGCACTGCTGATATAGGGCTTTGGCGCGATTGTAATGCCCACGATCTTTTTCGATGATTGCAAGCCGCTCCAGCGTGACGATCCTCCCGGTAAATCCGTGCTTGATCGTTTCATAGTCCATCGTGCCGGGCGTGGGCTTGTACCCAAGCGTCTTACATTTCATCGCAGTACCCACGCTCGCGTATTCGTCGAGGATCGGCAGTTCTCGGATATCCTCTTCACAGAGGGCTATGCACCGATCCAGCATTTCTGGGTCTTCACGATATTTATAGCAATATGCGGCAAGGTCTTGCCGCGCGAAGTGACGGCTTCCCGGATTATCGGCGGATTCGTATTGTTTCATCAGATCGTCATAATATTCCTGTTTGAATGGGCTTTTCATGGTGATTCTCCTTTCAAAATGTCGAAACCTGTGAAAGATGTAACATTTTTTTTTTTTTTGGTAGGATTTTAACAATTCTTGACGATCGATCTTTGCAATTATGTGTTATGATGGGACTCAATAAGAGCGGAGGTAAAAGCAATGATCGACGATCGTCTGTTTCTTGCAACCCTGCGCCGATTAAATCGACGTGCCAAGCTGCGCACTTTCGCGCATATCATTCTTCGTCTTTTTCGCTGTCCGCGCCGCGCTGGATCATTTCGTTGAGGATATCCACGCGGTCGGCTTCTGGCAATTGCCTGTAGCACGCCAGCACCATCTTCTCCAAAAACGTCAGCTTCCCGACCTCCTCGGCGTCCGCTTCGGCGGGCGCTTTTTTTTCGTCTCCACCTGAAAGGTATTCGACGGATACGCCATACAGGTCGGCCAGCGCTTGCATGTTTTTCATGTTTGGTTTGCTCGTCCCGGCTTCCCACGCGCTGACAGACGGAGGCGTGATACCCAAGACATACGCGACGTATTTTTGGCTGTAGCCCTTCTTTTTTCGGGCGGCTTTGAAGTTGTTCATTTAACTCACCCCTATCTTTTATTTATAATATCAGATTTTATAACTGAGGGAAATAAAAAAATATTAGGAAGAAATTAGAAATTGACCTTCGAAAAGACTTGAAATTAGTTAAAAGATAGATTATAATTAGTTATACGATAAATAAAGGGGTGATATTAAATAAATGCGCATTAAGGAGATGAGGCAGCGAAAAGGTTTAACTCAAAGTGACCTTGCAAAAGCAGTTGGCGTTAAACAGCCGAGCGTCGTCTCGTGGGAAAACGGAAGCCATCTTCCGTCCCCGCGCAGAACGGGCGCACTGCTCAAAGTCCTCGATTGCACGTTCGAAGAGCTTTTCGAGGAAGAGGATTTCAAGCGCGCAAAGCGCCGATAAAAAGGAGAGAACGCACCATGCAAGCAACGCTTGATTGTAGCCAGCCGAAAATGTTTTTGACGGTGCTGGAGGCCGCGCAGATCTGTAGTGTCGGCAAGACGAAGATGCACGAGCTGACGCATATCGAGGGCTTTCCCGCGATCCGCGTCGGGAAGCGCGTCCTCGTGATCGCGTCGAAACTGGAAGCATGGATGATTGCAAACAGCGATCGTCTGTGACATACAAAGGAGGCAAAGATGAAAAAGAAGGTTTTGCAGTACACGGTCAGCGACATCAATCGCAAGACGCTCGGGACACACGCGCGGAACATCCGCGTCGGTCATCCGCTTGCGTTCATCACAGCGCACACGGCGCTTGTGGATTCGATCCGGGAGAACGTCAAAAACTGCTTCGGCTACGACGAGGAAATGGCCGACGACGTGCTTCACGTTTTGGCGGCGGCGCTTTTGACGGGGCAGGGGCAGAAGATCATCGACGACCTCGACGCGATGGCGGAAGGTGATGAGCATGATTAAGCACGAGAAAGTGGTTCTGGGCTGCCGCCTTTTGAAGACGCGCAATCAATGCCCGCAGCACGAGTGCAAGTCCTGCGGCTGGAACGATGATGTCATCGCGCGGCGGGCGAAGAACCGCCGCTTCGACCGGGACGAAGACGGGCTGTACGGATATCGATACAGAAAGGATTAACGCGATGAACGCAAATAAAAAAGCCCCGGCGAGCGGCGTAATCTCTCGGGGCAAAGCAGGAGACTTCGGAATGACCACCGAAAGCCTCATGCCCATTGTAACACACGCAGCGCGCGGACGCAAGCGAAAAGTGCGCCGCGCGGGGATTATGGACTTTTTCGGTTTTGAGTGGCCGAGCGGACGCGACTTACTGACGTTTCTGGGGCTGTGCGGCTTCGCGCTGGTACTGCTCTGGGCGGTCGGACAGCTTGCGATTTTAATGGGGGTGGCGTGATGCCGAACGTGAACACGGTGACGATCGACAAAGAGTATTTGCGCGAACAGCTTGAGCGGAGCGGCAAGACGGCGAATTTCGTCTCCCGCGAACTGGGTCGAAGCGCACATTACGTCTCGAACCTCATGTATCCGGGATCGGCGGGGACGCTGCCCGTCTACACGGCAGAGCGGATGGCAGAGATCATCGGCGCGGATTTCAAACGGCTGACGCGGCTGGAAGAAAAGGTGAAGCCCGAGCCCATGCCGGACACATCGGAATATCTGAAAGCGGACGATGCGACGCTGCGGCAGCTCGTCGATCAGCTTTACGCGATGAACGCGAAGCTGAACGTGCTTTACAAGATGGTCGCGAAGATCGAGGAGGCGGTTTTTAATGGGACACGCATTTGATGACCGACTCGTTGATGAGCTGATTAAAGAGCATCAGTGGGACGAGGACATCGCCTACTGCTTGGCATTGATCGCCGAGGGCTGGGAGAACCTCGGGAAGGGGGAAAAGAAATGATCTGGGAAAGATCGCGCGACTGGTACGAGCCGGACTATGAGCCGGAGCCGAACTGCGAATGCCCGATTTGCCGAAAGGATTGCAAGACGATCTTCCTCTTTGAAGGGGACGAGCAGGGGTGCGACGAGTGTCTTTGCGAGCTGTCGGCGCTGGAGTACGAGCAGTACGACGGCAATGATCCCGATTATGAGTGGTACATCTGCCCCGAATGCGGGCAGGAGTGCGACACGATTTACAAAGACAAGCTGACGGGCGCGGTTGTGGGATGCAACGAGTGCCTTGACGAAGTGGACAGCGGCGAGTGGAACGCCGAACATGAGGTGTAAGAATGGAAAACAACAACTATTTTAAAGAGCTGAACGCGATCAACGTGAACGATCGCACGGAACGGAAGGGCAATCTGACGTATCTGTCGTGGGCATGGGCGTGGGGCGAGGTCAAGAAGCTCCATCCCGACATGACGAGCAGGGTCTATGAGTCGGCGGACGGATGCCTGTACCACACGGACGGGCGGACGGCATGGGTCAAGGTCGGCGTGACGATCGAAGGGATCGAGTACATCGAGTATCTGCCCGTGATGGACAACCGCAACAACTCGATCCCTCTGGACAAGATCACGAGCCGCAACGCCTCCGACAGCATCCAGCGCGCGCTGACTAAGGCGATCGCGCGGCATGGACTGGGGCTTTACATCTATGCGGGGGAAGACCTTCCCAACGACGAGGCGGACGAGAAAAAGGACTGGAGCGGCGCGACGGTGGCGAAGAGGGCGGCGAATGTCATGACGGCGAAGCAGGTCGACGCGATCTCGGCGCTGGTCAAAGAGACCTTCGGCGGCCACAAGCTGACGCGGGACGCGTTTGAGGCCGTGACGGGCTACACGGTGCAGCAGTTGGCGGCGCGGCAGATCCCGGCGGATCAGTACGACACGCTCGTGTCCAAGCTGACGCTTGAGCCGGAGGGCGCGATGGCGGTCATCGAGGAGATCGAGCATGGACGCGCGACTGCATGACTTGACGATGACGCGGGACGGAGCGGCGATCTTGTCGCTCCGCGTTCCCGTATCTGCGGGATCGGCGATTTATGACGAGCTGAAAGACGCTGACGTGACCGTGGAGATTAAGAAAAAGCGGAAGCGTCGAAGCCTTGCGGCAAATGATTACGCGTGGGCGCTGATGGATAAAATTGCCGAAAAGGCGCGCGTCCCCGTTGCGGACGTATACCGCAACGCAATCCGCAACGTCGGCGGCAACGTGACGAGCGTATGCGTGCAGGACGAGGCCGTCTACGCGCTCCAGATCAACTGGTCGAAAAACGGCAAAGGCTGGGTCACGGACGTCGGAGAAAGCAAAATACCCGGCTGTACGGTAGTTTACCTCTACGCCGGATCAAGTACGTTTGATACCGCGCAAATGTCGCGGTTGATCGATAACATTGTGCAGGACGCTAAGGCTCTGGGGATCGAGACGATGCCGCCGAAGGAGCTGGACGCGCTGCTGGAGCATTGGGGGGAAAAACATGGCTGATAATGATAAATGTATGTGGTTTGATTGCAAGCAAATCAACGCGCTGAAAGACGTCCTGACGGTTGGAGAAATTGGTGAGCTGGTTCTCGCTTTGTATCACTACAGCGTGTACTGCAAGTTCCCGGATGAAATGGGTAGGGCGGTTGAAGTGGCGGCGCATTTGATGGCGCTGACGATCGACGACTTTGGAGGATGCTGAGATGGCGCAGACTGCTGGATTTATGGTTTACCACGGCGATGGGAAAAACCTTGAGATGCTGGACAACGATTCGCTCGGCGCTATCATGCGCGCGCTGATCCGATATGCACGCGAAGGAGAAGAACCCGTCGATCTCGACCCGATGGCAAAGGTTATTTTTGCAATGCTCCGAGAAAAAATCGATTTTGATGCGCTTAAATACCAAAAGAAGAGCGAGGCAGGATCGAAAAGCGGCGGCAGACCGAAAGCAGAAGAAAGCAGCAAAAAGCAGACGGAAGCAGACGGAAGCAAAAATAAGCAGACGGAAGCAGACGGAAGCAGCGACGATCAAACGGGGGTAAATACTAAATCTTATACCTTAAATCTTAGACCTTATACCTTAGACCTTAAACCTGACACTATCCTGTCGGATAGTGATAATGGCGGCGAAGCCGCCAACGCGCACGCGTGTGCGCGCGAGACGCAGGATGCTCACGACACGGATGACGGGAGCATGGCAACTGGTGCAGAAAACGTACAAGTTGCGGCGCAAAAGCCGAAGAAGCCGCGAAAGCCGACGGATGCTGCCTTGATCGCCGAGGCTATCCGCGACTATGCGGACGGCGACGCGGAGCTGGAAGGGCTTTTGCAGGACTGGATGGCCAATCGCAAGGCCAAACGGCAGCCGCAGACGATCCGCGCGATCCAGCTCAATCTTGACAAGCTCGACGCGATGGCGCAGGAGTCCGGCATGCCCGTCAAAGCCTATCTGCGCGACGTGATCGCGCGGGGATGGGCGGCGTTCTTCGCGATCAAGGACGGCGGAGGCGGGAGCTATCGGGCTTCGCCGAGGCCGCAGCCCCAAACGAAGGCCGAGGAACTGGATGACTTTTATCGCATGGCCGCCGAGTGGGCGGCGGAAGGGAATGACGTATGACGAAAGAGGAGTTTTCGACGTTCGCAATGGCCGTGCGGACATTCTATCCACGGGAAAAGATCCTGCCGAACAAGGAGACGATGGCACTCTGGTATCGTGAGCTGGCGGATATCCCGTATGACGTCGCTGAGGCGGTGTTGCGGAAATGGGTGTCGCTCAACAAATGGTCGCCGTCGATCGCAGATATCCGCGAGATGGTCGCCGAGGTGCAGAACGGCGAGATGCCGGACTATGGCGCGGCGTGGGAAAGCGTGCTGCGGGCAATCCGTCAATACGGCTTTTACAACCAGCAGGAGGCGCTGGAAAGCCTTGACCCGATGACGCGCGGCGTGGTGGAGCGCATGGGCTTCCGGGAGTTGTGCATGTCGGAAAATCCCGGCGTCGATCGCGGGCAGTTTCGCAAAATCTACGAGACGGTCGCGATGCGCGAGAAGAAAAAACAACAGGTCGCGCTGCCGTTGCAGGGGATGCTCGATCAGCTGTCCGGCGCGAAGACGCTCCAGCTCGGGAGCCATGACGCGGAGGCGCGCAGGATCGCGGACAACGTCGCGCGGCTCGTGGACGCGAAGCGCGGCGATGGCTATATCGACATTTGAGGTGTGAAATGGAAAAAAGTTTGAAATTGACGGTATCCGTGACACTTGACGGCGTGAATTTTGAAGAGAAGCCGTTCAACCTGTTCTTTCGCCCGGAAGATGGGGGGCTGATGCTTTTGAGCGAAGATCACAAAATGTCGCTGTTTTTTTACGCATCCGCGCTGGCGGAGCTTTTCTCGGATGCACACGGGATGATCGCGCCGAAGACGAATCGCGACATTCAGAAAGTTTTGGATTCGGCGGAAAAGCTGTTTTACCGCAAGAAAATCGAGGATTTGGAGGCGAAGGTGGAAGGATGAAATTTACGCTGCACATTGACCCGCCGCGCGTGACACAGCAGGAGCATCGGTTCGGCGGCTTCGGGCGGAACGGAAGGGCGATCGTTTACGATGACGCGAGGGCAAAGGAGGCGCGTGCGCTGATTGCAAATGCGATTAAGCCATATGCGCCGGAAAAGCCTGCTCGAGGAGCGATTGCGCTGACGGTTCGGCGATTCTTTGCGACGAAGGACAAGCGCAAGTGGGGGACGTGGAAAGTGACGCGCCCCGACAACGACAACATGCAGAAGATGTTTAACGACGAGATGACCCGCGCGGGCTTTTGGATTGACGATGCACAGATCGTCGTGGAGCATGTAGAAAAATATTGGGCGGCGGAAGGTCACATTGACGTGACAGTTTTTGAAATGACAACGGAAAAGGAGTAACGGCATGAATCGATTTTTTGCGACGGGGCGCTTGACGAAAGACCCGGAAAAGAGGACGACGCAGAATGGGACGAGCGTCTGCACTTTCACGCTGGCTGTGGACAGGCGCTATAAAAACGCGAACGGAGAACGGGAGGCGGATTTCTTCCCGGTCGTGTGCTGGCGACAGGTCGCCGATCTGTCGGCACAGTATCTGAGCAAGGGCAAACAGGTTGCGATTGCCGGAGAGGTGCAGACGCGCAGCTACGACGATAAGAACGGCGTGAAGCGCTATGTGACCGAGGTGATCGCGGACGAGGTGCAGTTTTTGTCGCCGCGTGGTGACGGCGTGGAGCGCGGACGCGGCACGACGCAGGAGCCGGAAATGTCGCCCGTGAGCGATGACGATGACTTGCCGTTTTGAGAAAGGAGCAGGAGACGATGGCGAAAGGAAGACCCGTTTACCCGGAGGAAGAGGCGCGCATGGTGCGGCTGTGGCAAGAGGGAAAGACGTATGAGGCGATCGGAAACAAGGTCGGTCGATCTGCCACGGTCGCACGGCACACGATTGATCGTATCAGACGGCGTGAAAAGGCGTATGGCGTGATATTGGTGCAAAAAGAGATCACGCGGACATGCGCTTACTGCGGCAAGAAGTTCGCTTGCACGCCGGGCAGCACGAAAAAGTATTGCAGTGTGTGGTGCGGGCAGACGGCGCGGAGAAAAATGAAGGGCGTGCGCGTGCGAAATGCGCGCGAGAAAGACGAGCTGCTCGGCCCTGCTATGCCTTACAAAATGCCGCCGCTGGTGGACGGCGTGAATCCGACGTATGAGGAGGTCGCGATCAAGACGGGCAGGGAGCGCTCGAAGTGGGGCGCGATCGCGAAAAAGTGCGCGGCGCTCGGCATGTCATACGGCGAGGCAAGTGCGAGGGGGCTGCTGTGATGGAGAGACAGAGGATCAACAGCGTTACCCGCGAAGCACTGACAATCCTGTATGCGGCGGGACAAGCGATTGACATAATCACGCCAAAACTGGAACAGCTTGCGCGCCGTGTGCCGAACGGGTGGAGAGATTTGAGGATGGTGCAGTCGAGGCTCAACAAGCTGGTCGAGTCCGCGCTGAACACCATCCCAGTCGAACAGCTCGACACGATGATTGCGCAGATGCGGATCAGCCACTTGCGGATCGTCACAAACGATGTCGGGAAGTCGGACGAGTCGAAGTGGCTCGTCCCGCGTGACGAACTGACCGAACTGGTCGCCGCAGTCGTGGATGAAAAGTGCCTCATGTGCGACAAAACGGACTGGTACAACTGCAAGCTGCGGCGAATTATCTCGGATTTACCCGTGGACGTTAGAAATGTGCCGAACGGCTGCTGGAGGGACGAGGAATGAAAAAATATACGAGATCGGACATGGAAAATTTTGAGCGCGACGAATGCGGGAGATTGATTTGTCCGACGGGCGACTATTCTCAAATCCGCAGTTTCGGCGAGCGTTGCATCTTCGGCGAGTGGTGCAGCTTCGGCGCGGGGTGCAGATTCGACGAATGTTGCATCTTCGGCGATTGTTGCAGTTTCGGCGAGTGTTGCCGTTTCGGCAAGTGGTGCGGCTTCGGCGCGTGGAACAGCTTTGGTGAGTGGTGTAGTTTTGGCAAGGATTGTAGCTTCGGCGCGTGGAACAGCTTTGGTGAGTGGTGTAATTTTGGCAATGGGTGCAGCTTTGAAAACTTGAAAGTGCAAAACGGTGTTTATTTTGCATGTGACAGGATTGGCAGCAAACGCAGAAAAACATACTTTTTCCGCGATGGTGATGGCGAACTGTATGTTCGCGCAGGATGCTGGTTCTCGTCACTTGATGAGTTTGTCGAACGTGTGAAAGAAGCTCACGGCGGCACAAAGTATGAGAAAGAGTATCTCGCGGCGGTTGAGCTGGCGAAAATCGTGCTGGAGGGACAGAAGTGAATGATTATGTTTACCAATTCGGCCTGCCGGGCAAACGCTACGGCATTTGGAACGCCGTACAGAAGGAGTGGCAATTTGGGCTATGTGAAGCAACGCCCATGATTGCGGACGCAAAACTACACGCGATGATTGGACGTGGAGCGTATAAATACCGTTTCGAAGCGCGGACACTGCCGCAAGAAGAAGTCGCCCGGATTATGAAGAACAAACACAAGAACCGCCAGAAAGGAAAGTGGGTGCACATCAAAGGAACGTCAATGTTGAAATGCTCTGAATGCGGAGAAGCGATTATTGATGAAGACGTATTTGACGGACAAGTTTGGAACTATTGCCCCATTTGCGGGAAACTGATGGAGGGAAATGAATTTGACGAACGGCGATAGAATCCGGGAAATGGCGAGTACGAATGAGGGGTTGGCGCATTTAATGGCTATCCGTATGAGGTGCGGTTCTTCTTGTCCTGTCGATAAATACTGCAAAGGCGAAGAACCGTGTGAGAAAATCGTTTTAAAGTGGCTGAACAAAGAAGCGCTGAAACCATGTCCGTTTTGCGGGGATGAAGATATACGGGAGTATAACGAGTGCAACCACGTTTGGCTTGAATGCCCGGAATGTGGAGGACGAACGATGCCGTGCATATCTTATAAAATCGCTGTAACGCGGTGGAACAGGAGGGCTGGAAATGCTGATTGAAAAGGCTGATATGCTTGACGCGCTGCTCGGCAACTTCGCCGGAATGGACTTGCTGAGCGATGCGGTGACGGAAGGAAGCATCACGCTGGGCTATGTGACGGGATGGCTCGACGCGATCGGCTCGATGGTCGATGCCGAGAAGAAAAAACAGGGGTAGATGGAGGACGAAAGCGGTGAGTGACTATATCAGACGCGATGACATACTGCGGCATTATGAAAGATGCGCACAAGACGCGGTTGACGGTCTGACTTTTGCGGTGCTTAAAGCGATTATGGCATATATCGAAGACGTTCCGTGCGAAGACGTTGCGCGCATACGGCACGAACGCTGGGACGATTCACGCCGATGGTCATTTATGGACGGAACTCCTGCCGTGCGTTGCACTGGATGCGGCGCGTGTTTAACGGAGGAAGAATACAAGAAAAACGTCTGGAACTTCTGCCCAGTGTGTGGCGCGAAAATGGATAAAACGGAGGACAGAGCATGAGCGAATATATCGAGCGCGGCGCGTTGATGGACAAGATCGACAAACGGCTTGCATATCTGCGCAAGGAAAACGGAAACTACGACCCCTATACGGACGGGTACGAAGAATGCTATTGCGAGGTTGAAGAAGCGCGCGCCGCCGACGTTGTACCCGTAAAGCACGGGACGTGGGAGAAAACAAACATGGACGGCTTTCTTCGGTGTAGCGCGTGCCATGATTGCTACATCGAAGAAATCTGGCTTGATGGAGAAAGAGAGCGTTGGAACTTCTGCCCGCATTGCGGTACAAAGATGGACGGAGGTGGTGACGATGAGACTGATTGACGCGGATCAAATGCTTGCGGATGAGAAAGAAGCCTATTATGCTGCACAGTCCAAAATAGACGATATAACCTTGTGGCGCGCAAATTATCTCGTGCATTACAAGATCAAAAAACTAATCGCGGACACACCAACGATTGATGCCGTTCCCGTTGTGCGATGCATGGACTGCAAGCATTATAATCCAGACGACCAAGCGGCAGAAGACGCAGACTGGAGCGGATGGTGCAGATACTGCGGGTGCCTGACGGATGATTTTGACTTTTGCAGCCGAGGTATCAATAAAGATTTTTTGGACGGAGGTGACGATGAATGAAGGCAATCGAACGGTGTTGCGAATGCGCGTACTACAGCATGCGAAAGCATAAGTGCAAAAGAGGTGCAAAGGACAAAGGCGAACCGACAGCGAGGTTTTATGCGGATTGCCCTTTAGACGAAGCAGAAATGGTGAGGCACGGTACATGGGATGTTTTGGACGGTTGCAAGACTCGGCGGGTTTGCTCTGCGTGTGGTTGGGATGTCCCCGAGTACGGCAAATTTTACAGCTACTGCCCCAACTGCGGGGCGAAAATGGACGGAGGTGACGACGATGCGGCGAATCATATTTGAATTTCCCGACGGGTTTCAGCCGAACGCGGTTTGGCTGAATTACGTCATGCAAAGCGAAAATAGTGGGGAGATAATGATCGGCATTCGGAGCTTAGACACAAAAGAAATCCGTGCGTTGAGAGACGGTGCGGCGATGATTGAAATCGACAGAAAAGAGGGCGAAAATGCGGCTGATTGATGCGGATGCGTTTTTCGAGGCGCAGAAAGCCCGTTGCGGCAGGCCGCCGCTGATCGGGACTTGTACGAGGGACAACGCTTTTCTGGATGACGAGCTGGACAAAGCGCCTACGATTGCTTGTGCGCCAGAACGGCGGCGTGAGCGGTGGGACGACTCTGGGAGATTCACATTTCTAAACGGGGACTCCGCCGTTAGATGCTCGGGCTGCGGAGCGTGCTTGCGTAAAAAGGAGTACGAGCAGTACGTTTGGAATTTCTGCCCCGTGTGCGGGGCGGATATGAGAGGAGAATCCGATGGACACGGAAAGACTTAAAAAGTACCGATACAATCGCCTTGAGCTGCGCCGGATCGAAATGCAGATCGAAGACATGGACGGCGACCTCGAACCGCGCGCCACGCAGATCACGGGACTGCCGTCCGCCCGCGGGCAGGATCACGATGCGCGGATGATCTCCGTGATCCAGCGCCGCGCGACCCTCGTGCAACGGTATCTCGATCTCAAAGCGGCGATCTTCGACGAGCAAATGCAGATCGAGATAGCAATCCACAAAATCCCGCAGCCCTGGCAGCTCGTCCTTGCATACCGCTACTTGACGGGGATGCCGTGGCGCAAAATCGAGGATATGACGCACTATGGATATCCCCGACTTCAGCAGCTCCATCGAGAAGGACTCGAAAAAATTCGAAGCGTGTAGAATAAAAAAATCCGTCTTTTTAGGCGGATTTTTAAATTATTTGCAAAAAAAGCTTGCAATACACCGCGGTGTATGGTATAGTAGAGGAGTCAAAGATAGGAGGTGAAAGTCTGGCGAGACAAGAAAGTGAGGTGAGGGCTTTGAAAAAGAAGCAAAAGAAAAAGCGGCAACGCATGATACTTGCTACGATCGATGCGATTGCCGCCGTTGCGGGGCTGCTGGGAAGCCTTATACAGATCCTGATGCAGCTGATCGATAAAGACTAACCGACCAGATCAAGGGGAGGGGCGAGGGGCGCCCCTTCCTTTGATCAATATCATTCTACCAAAAAAAGGAGAAAAAAACAATGGTGAAAATTCCGAAATGGGTTGCGATCGTTATTTGCATTGGCGCGATTTTGCAGATCATAGCCACGACGCTCACGATCATCAACATGATCTAAAGGAGGCGGGGATGCCTACAGAAGCGAAAAAACGCTATAGGCGCGAAAAGGTGCAGACGGTGCGCATTGATCTTTACGGCACGGACGAAGACATCAAAGCGCACCTCGAAGCGATGAAGGAGCGCGGTGAATCCGTGCAGAAGTACCTAAAAGATTTAATTCGCGCCGATATGCGGTAAACATTATACAAAATTATACATCGTACTGTGCTATACTGATAGTGTCGAAAAGGTCGGGCGGAAACGCCGCGGCCTTTTGTTTTGCCCAAAACGGAGGGAAACGCATGGAAATTATTAAAATGCCGATCAAAGATATAAAGCCATATCCCAATAATCCGCGCAGGAACGATGATGCCGTCGCGGCGGTTGCGGAAAGCATTAAGCAGTGTGGATATTGCGCGCCGATCGTCGTGGATGAGGACGGCGTGGTGCTGGCCGGACACACGCGGCTGAAAGCGCTGAAAAAGCTGGGGCGCAAAGAAGCCGAAGTGTGCGTGAAAACGGGCATGACGGAGGAGCAAAAAAAGAAGTATCGCCTCCTTGACAATAAAACGAACGAGTTGGCGGCGTGGGACGTCGACGCGCTGGCGTCTGAGCTGGACGGGCTGGACTTTGGCGGCTTTGACTTTGGTTTCGGCGTATCGCCCGACGGCGAGGTTGTGGAGGACGATTATGACGAGCCGCTGCCAGAGACCCCGACCGCGCGGCTCGGGGAGGTGTACCAGCTGGGCAGACATCGGCTCATGTGCGGCGACAGCACGGATATCCTTGCGGTGCAGAAGCTGTGCGACGGTGCGATTATGGATATGCTTTTGACCGACCCTCCGTACAACGTCGACTACGAAGGCGGCGCGGGGAAAATCCAAAATGACAATATGGAGGACGGGAAGTTTCGAGAGTTCCTTTGCTCGGCGTTTCAATGCGCGAAAGAAGTGTTAAAGCCCGGTGCGGCTTTTCACATTTGGCACGCAGACACAGAGGGTTACAATTTCCGAGGCGCCTGCATCGATGCCGGACTGAAGATCCGTCAATGCTTGATATGGGTGAAAAACACATTTGTACTCGGTCGACAGGATTTCCAGTGGCAGCATGAGCCGTGCCTGGCGGGAGAAAATCCGCTTGCCTACCCGGAAACCGAAGAGTACGAGGATGATTACCAGACGTGCATTTACGGCTGGAAGGACGGGAGGCACTATTGGTTCCGTGGACGTCGGCAGACCACAATCCTTGAGTTTGATAAGCCGACGAGGAGCGTCGAGCATCCTACCATGAAGCCCGTGAAGATGTTTGATTATGAGATGAAGTGCAACACGCAGCCGGGAGAAAACGTACTCGACCTGTTCGGCGGCGCTGGTACGACCGTGATCGCAGCGGAGCAGAACGGCAGAAATGCGTTTGTAATGGAGCTTAATCCGAAGTACGTCGATGTAATCATTGATAGATGGGAAAAACTTACGGGGCAGACCGCTGTCCTGCTATCAGACTAAGGAGGCGAAAAGCATGGCGGGAGGGCGACCGCGTAAAGACATAGACAAAAAGCAGTTTGAAAGCCTGTGCGGTTTACAATGCCGCCTTGACGAAGTCGCCGCCTTTTTTGATTGCTCCGTCGCCACGGTGGAGCGCTTCTGTCATCGCGAGTACGGCACAAGTTTTGCTCAGGTTTTCGCCGAAAAGCGCTGCCTGGGCAAAATATCGTTGCGGCGAAGCTCTTTTGCGCTGGCCGCGAGAAGCGCGCCCATGGCCATTTACATCTGGGAAAACTGGTTCTCGGAGAAAGAAAACGCGGCAATCGAGAAGATCGATGACCTTATGACGCGTCTTGACGAGGAAGCGGGGGCAGAAGAGTGATCCAGACGCCGAAGCAGCGCGAGTACAGGCGCAACGCCACGCACCGCTGGAACGTCAAGACGGGCGCGACTCGAAGCGGAAAGACATACGGCGATTATTTCCTTTTGCCGAAGCGGCTTCGGGCAGGAAGCGGCAAAGAGGGCGCGAACGTCATCCTCGGCAACACGCGCGGCACGATCCAGAGAAATTTGCTCGAGCCGTTGCAGGATATGTACGGCACGACGCTCGTCTCGTCGATCCGAAGCGACAACACCGCGACGATCTTCGGCGAGCGCGTCCACTGTCTGGGCGCGGACAACAAAAAGCATGTCGACCGCATCAGAGGCATGTCGATCAAGTATTGCTACGGCGATGAGGTCACGACGTGGCATCAAGACGTTTTCGACATGCTCAAGTCGCGACTTGACAAGCCGTACTCGATCTTCGACGGGACGTGCAACCCCGCTTCACCGCAGCACTGGTTCAAGCAGTTTCTCGACGGTGACGCGGACATTTACCAGCAGGCGTACACGATCGACGATAACCCGTTCCTCGATTCCGCGTTTGTGGATAACCTCAAGCGGGAGTATGCGGGGACGGTCTACTACGATCGATACATTCGCGGCCTATGGGTTGCGGCGGAAGGCGCGATCTATCGACCGTACTGCGATAACCCGGAGCGCTACATCATCGACGACGCGCCGCCCGTGTGGACGGCAGAAATCGGGGTTGATTTTGGCGGCGGCACTTCCGCACACGCTTTTATCTGCGTGGGCTACACGCCCCGATACGCGGAAAAGATCATCCTCGACGAATACTGTGAGAAGGAAGCGCTCGACCCGGCGCGGCTGGAAGCGGCCTTCGTGGCGTTTGTGCGCAAGTGCAAGGAGCGCTATCCCGTGTATGACGTCTACTGCGATTCGGCAGAGCAGACGCTTATCAACGGGCTTCGGCGCGCGGCGGCTGATGCTGGGTTAAACGTCAACGTCGCTTCGGCGCTTAAAAAGCCAATCAACGATCGTATCCGCTGCGACTGCCGCCTGATGGCAAACGACCGCTTTAAGATCATGCGGCATTGCGCGGCGACGCGCGACGCGCTGATGACGGCGGTCTGGGATGCGGCGAAGCTGACGGCGGACGTGCGGCTCGACAACGGCACGACCAACATCGACGTCCTCGATGCGCAGGAGTACGCGACCGAGCGGCACATGACGGAGCTGATGGAGTACCGCGCACCGCGACGCGACGACATTATCCGATGGGGGCTTTAAGCGATGAGACTTTTGGACAAGATCAGGCAGGGGGTGCGACGGCTTACGGCAGATCTCAACATGGGCAGGAGTTACAAGGACGTTTTTGAGTTGGATGGCGTGCCGCCGTTTCGGACGTTTTACAACTTCTGCATTTTCCCGGCAAAATATATCTATCGCGGCTTGTATAAGCCGTGGCATATCGTCCCCGCGCCGACGGTGGAAAACGATCTGGCGACGCGGCAGCTTTTCCGGCTCAACATGGCGAAGGCCGTGTGCGCGGAAATGGCTGGACTCGTATGGAACGAGACGGCGAGCGTCAATATCTCGCGCGGCGATGTGATCGACGAGAACGACCCGCTCGAACGCTTCGTCCACGACGTCCTCGACGAAAACAATTTCTGGACGAAAATGCAGGAGCATATCGAACAGTCGGCGGCGCTCGGCGGCGGTGCGCTGAAGGTCTATGTGGACGGCGACCATGCGGACGACGGCACGATCGTCAAAGGCACGGAGCATATCTGCATCGACTACTGTATGGCCGATCAGTTTATCCCGACAAGCTGGGACAATGCGGAGGTGCGCGAGGCGGTCTTCGTTTCCCGCGAAGCGAAGGACGGCTATTATTACACGCGGTTGGAGTGGCACAAGTGGGACGGCGACACATACGTCATCTCCAACGACCTCTACCGCGCGGACAAACCGAGCGACGAAATGCCGGACAGTCAGGACATCCTCGGCGTATGGTATCCGCTGGCGGCGGTGTATCCCAATATCGCGCCTGTCACGCCGATCAACGGCCTGACCAAATCGCTGTTTTCTTACTACCGCACGCCGATGGCCAACAACGTCGACGACAATTCGCCGTTGGGTGTGCCGATCTACGCCAACGCCTTCGACACGCTTCACGCACTGGATATCTGCTATGACTCCCTCGTGCGCGAGTTCCGCCTCGGCAAACGTCGCCTCGTCGTCCCGGCGAAGATGCTCCGCACGGTGATCGATCCGCAGACTGGGAAAATGCGGCGGTTTTTCGACCCGAACGATGAAAGCTATGAAGCGCTGGCCACGGACACGGACGAAAGCCTGACGATCAAGGAGATCGCGCCCGAACTGCGCGTCGCAGATCATGTGCAGGGGATCAACTCCAACCTTTCCGTCTTGTGTCTGCAAACGGGGCTTTCGGCGGGGACGTTCACATTCGACCTCAATCAGGGGATCAAAACGGCGACGGAAGTCATCAGCGAAAACAGCAAGACCTATAAGACGATCAACAACTTCCAGACGCAGATCATGGCGGCGATCCGCCGCCTCGTGGAAAACATCATCACCCTCGGCGCGTTGTATGACATCCAATACGACGGGCAGAGCATCCGCGCGCTTGCCGCTGGCGACTACGCCGTGACCGTCTCCATGGACGATGCGGTGCTTGAGGACGCACAGACGAGGATGCAGCGCGGCATTGACATGATGGCAAACGGCGTCCTTTCGAAGCACACGTTCTTGACCGATCCGAAATACGGCGTCGGCCTGACAGACGAGAAGGCCGACGCGGAGCTGCAGCAGATCGCCGACGAGGGCAAGATCACGACCCGCGCGCTGGACATCTTCGGCGCGCAGACGATTGAGTGATGAGCGATGCTTACAAATGCAGACCTCCTTAGGCTGTCCGAGCCGCTCGAAGCGGTCTATGCGGACACGGGGACAAGCCTGCTGATAAACGCGGCGGGCTTTTTTGACGACATCAAGGACATCACGCCGGACGAGTGGCGCTTGCGTATGCTGGCGCAGATCGGGCGATTGACGGACGAATCCATCGAGATCATCGCGGCGGCGACGGGCGTCGCTCCCGACATGCTGAAAAAGGCGATCGACGACGCCGCGCAGATGGAACTGAAAGACGTGGACGTCGCACTTGCAAACGCGGTCAAGGCTGGGAAAATCGCCGCGCCCGTCGTGGGAGCGGCGACGGACACGCGCGTGTATCAGACGCTTCAAGCGCTGGCGCTACAGGCGGGGGAGCGATTGAGCATTGTCAACTCGACGATGCTCAACTCGACGTTGCAGGCGTATGTGTCGGCGGTCAATGTCGGCTATGCCGAGGCGGCGGCAGTACTAAATGCGGCGGCGACGGGAACGGCAATCGGGATTGACAGCTTGCGCTCGGCGGTGCGAAAGTCGATCAAACAGCTCGGCGATATGGGTATCACGGGCTATGTGGATAGCGCGGGACGCAACTGGACGCCCGAAGCCTATGTCAACATGGTCGTGCGCACTACGACCCACAACGCCGCGATTCAAGCGACCGTCGCCGAGGCGGCGGACTATGGCGTGGAGGTCTTTCAGGTCTCCACGCACAACGGCGCGCGGCCTCTTTGCGCGCCGTATCAGGGCAAGTTTTACACATGGGGCAGCACGGGTGGCGTTGTCCACGACCTCGACGACGCGCCGCATCCATACGATCCGATCAGCGTCACGAGCTACGGCGAACCCGCAGGGCTGTTCGGCATCAACTGCGGGCATCGCCCGATTCCTTTCGTCGACGGTTTCAGCGTCCCCGCTTCCACGGTGTGGGAACTTGACACGCCGGAGAAGCGGGAGGAAAACGCGCGCGCCTACCGCCTGTCACAACAGCAGAGGGAGATGGAGCGTGCCGTGCGTGCCGAGCGCGAGAAAGCGGCTACCTACAAGGCGGCGGGAATGACCGCCGAATATACCGCTGCGATGGACAAAGTACGAATCCGCATGGCGGATTATGAAGACTTTTGCGACGATCACGGCTTGACACCGCGTCGCGAACGCACAGACATCACCTTTTTCAATGGGAGGGGCAAAAAATGACGAAGACGTGTGAACACAACTTTATCGGGCTGGGAACGGGCGTCCACTGCACCCGCTGCGGCCTTGACCTGTCAACTGTCGAATACCGCAAACTGCTGGCGGAAACAGAGAAGCCGAAACGCACCGCAGGACAGCGCAGGAAGCCGCAGGAGAAACGCAACGACGAAGCAGGGGAAAACCCTAACGCAAAGGAGGCGGACGCGCAGTGAACGAATTTGAGCGCTTGTGCGCAATGCTCAAAATCGCGTATGAAAACATCGTCGTCCTGCATCATCAGGTGATCGGGCGCAACTGGAAGACCGCGCATGAGTGGATGGAAGAAATCTACGAAGCCGTACAGAAGTGCGGCGACGACATGACGGAGGCTGGCATCATGCTGGGCTACCGTGAAGCGTCCATCGCCGACGCCGTTCTGGCATTTCAGGGCGATGTTCTCACTGCCGAGCCGCGCGACAAAAACGAGACCTACATGGCGGCGCAGGGCATCCTCCGCACCCTTTGCGGGATGATCGAGGCCGCGAAGGCAGACGCACCGCCCGACGTGCAGAACCGTCTCGACGAATACGCCTACGATTTCAATCTCACCGCGAACTACAAATTGGCGCGCGCGATGGAAGATCGCGATTGACGCGCCGACATATCAACGCTTGCGAAAGCCGTCCTCGTGGCGGCTTTTTGCATATCGCCGAGCGGGCGTAAAACGCGATAATCACGCCGCTATCGTCTGACGCGGCGAAAAACAAGGAGACGTAAAATGGCAACCTTTACACGCGATGCAATTAAATCCATTCTCAACGACACGAAGCTGACGCCGGGGGAAAAGGAAGACAAGATCTTCGCACTCCACGGGCAGCACCTCTCCGAGGGCTATGTGACCAAAGCCGAAGCCAAAACGGCAGCGGATGCGGCGCTTGCCGCGGTTCAGCCGCCCGACCCCAAACAGACGCAGGAGTATCTCGACCTTCAGGCGCAGTTTGACGCCTTCAAAAGCAAAGAGGACGCACGCCGGAGCGAGGACTTCCGCGGCGTGAAGGACAAGTTCTTCGACGCGGTTTATTCTGCCATCGATCGCAGCAAGGACGCAAAGCCCGTGTCCGAGCAGATCGAGCAGATGCGCACGGACTATGCGGAGTATTTTTCCGACGACGACGACGCGCCACAGCAGGGCGGAAGCCCTTCGTTCGGTGCGCAGTCTAAGGGCAATATGCCGCAGGGCAACGCCAACGGCAGCTTCGCCGCCGCGTGGGGCTATGGTGCATCGCGGGGCAACACCGACCAAAAATAACAAAAAGGAGCGTAAAAAGCTATGGCATCTTTCCTCCAGACCGACGTCAACTACGCGACGCAGTACGCGCGCGAACTGGCCAACGTCTATCCCTATCTTTCCTACTTCTCCGATCTTTGGGGTGCGCCGAACAGCAACCGTTACCGCCCCGTCAACGGCAAAACCGTTGCCATCCCGTCCATGACGGTTTCCGGCGCGCGTGCCGTTGACCGCGATCATATCACGGGCGAATTCTCCCGCCGCTGGAACAACGAGTGGCAGATGCTCACCATGGGCATGGATCGCGAGTGGGACACCATCATCGACCCCATGGACATCTCCGAAACCGGCGACGTCGCGACCATCGCCAACGTCACCCGCACGTTCAACGAGCAGCAGAAAGTCCCCGAGATGGACGCCTATGCCGCGTCTCGTCTTGCGGGCTTTGCCAACGAGTCGGGCGGCATCGATACGACCGTGCTGACCGCCGAGAACATCCTCGCGCAGTGGGACGAGTATCTCGCCTACATGACCAACAACCGCGTAAACCGCGATCGCGTCCGCGTGAAGATCACGCCCGCCGCGTACAAGCTTCTCAAGGAGGCCGCTGGCATCACGCGCTTCATCGACGCTGGCACCGGCATCCGCAACATCGACCGCAACGTCGGCAAGCTCGACGGCGTGATCCTCGAGGAGGTTCCGTCCGACATCATGCAGACCGCGTTCGACTTCACGGAGGGCTGGACGCCCAACGGCGGCGCGACCATCAATCTGCTCATGTACGACCCCGAAGCCATCGTCGCGCCCGTCGTCTACGACGTCGCTATGATGGGTGCGCCCACCGCACAGTCTAAGGGCAAGTACGTTTATTACGAGCGCTATTACTACGACGTCTTCGCGCTCAACACCCGCTCCGCTGGTATCTTCGTCAACGCGTCGGCGGCGAACGCGCTTCGCACGCTGACCGTTACCTCCGTTGCGGGCGCGACTGCTGGCACGGTAATCAACGTCGCGGGCGGCACTGGCAACGCGACCTCCGTCTTCCTCTATTCTGCGGGTTCTACGGCGAAGTCCGTGACCGCTGGCACGAAGCTGACCGCCTCCGACTGGACGAAGCTCGACGGCACGAAGAACGTCCCGATCACCGGCTTGACCGCGGGCAACATCCTGACCGTCGTCGAGGCGAACCGCGACACGCTTATGCCCATCGCCTCCGGCACGGCGACCATCGTCAACCACGCGTAACGGAGGTGACGGCATGGCCTACGTTGATTATGCCTATTACACGGATAGCTACGGCGGCACGGATTTGAGCGAAGCGGACTTTCCGACCTACGAGAAGCGGGCGGAAGCCGTGATCGATACCGTGACGCGCTATTATGTGCGGCAGAACGGCGTGGAATCCCTGCCCGAGCTTGTGCAGACGATGCTCAAAACGGCGGTATGTGCGCAGGCCGACTATCTTCTGACGGTCGGCCTTGACGCCGCCGCGTCTGGCGTCCTCGGCACGGATTACACGGTTGGCAAAGTCCATGTCGGCGCAGGCGCTCTGGCAAACGCCAAAAGCGCGGCGCAGACGATGCTTTCCGCTGGCGCGCAGGCGGCGCTCGAACAAAGCGGATTGCTCCAGCGGCATACGGGGACGGCACACGAGCCGTTCGCCCCGTTCCCGCTTGGCTGGGGGTGATGGGCGATGCTTCGACCGATCCCCAAACGTATCCTCTCGCAGACGATGACGCTCCATGTCCCGTCCGCCATGGATACCGACCAAAACGTGACCTACACCGATACCGTCGTAGCTCATGTGCATTTCCAATCCGATCATCGCACGATCAAACAGAAAGACAACACCGAGATCCAGACTACGGGCGTGCTGTTTATCGATCCTCGATACAGCCGCCCGGCGCTGGATTATCTGGCGCTTTCGGCGCAGGCGGAGGCGGTCGGCGCGCAGTTGCGTGTGACGATTGACAGCTACACGCATACCATCCTCGGCGTGGACGGCGTCCCCGATGACACGGGGCGTCTCCATCATTGGGAGGTGACGACCGTGTGAGCATCGTCATTAAGCACCCGCCCAAACGCGACTTTGTGAGTGCGGTTGAACTGGCAATGTACGCGACGAGGCAGGAGGTTCTGGAGGATTGCCGTTTCTTCTGCCGCCGCGACACAGGTCATTTGATCGAGTCCGGCACGGCGGAAATGGCGGGCGACAACAAAAGCCAGATCGTCATCACGTTCAACACCCCGTATGCCGCGCGCGTGTATTTTACGGGCGTCCCATCGCATGACAAAAACCCGCACGCGTCGCTTAAATGGTGCCAGCAGGCCGAAATGACCTACGGCGACAAATGGCAGCGGCATATCGAAAAGCGCCTGAACAAAGCGCTCGGAGGTTGACAATGAACAGCATCCCCAAACAAGTGCTTGAAGCCGTGCGAACACTTGCACAGGACAGCGGCTTTGCATACGCGCAGATCGTCAACGGCGCGCTTCCGCCTGACAACGGAATCAGCCTGACGACCGCTGGCGGCGGGATGGACACGACGTTTTTCAGCGTCGGCCAGTCCGTCATTTTGTCGCTGGTGCTCAACGCAAAACACGAGAATCAAGCGATGGCACAAAACGCGCTCGACAATCTCCACGCATACCTTACGCGGCGGAAGACCTTCCCGCGAGGCGACGCGTGGCAGATCACGAGCATTACAACTGACAGCGTCCCGATGTATCTCGACCGAGAGCAGAGCAAGCAATGGCTCTACGGCTCGGGATTGGCGGTGCGCTTTTACTACTTTCCCGACGAAAAAGGAGGATAACCAATGGCCTATTCGTATGGTCTTATGACCATGTACGGTATCTCTGCGTCCATCGGCACTGAGAAAAGCTCTGCTGGCGAGTGGACGTATGCCCCCTTCGGCGATGGCATCGACAACCTCGCCGAATCGCTGAACGAAGTCGTTCAGCAGTATTTCTTTTTGAACAAAAAGGGCTTTGCCACGAACCACGTTACGGGCATGGCTCCGACCGTTACCGCGACTGGCAAACGCGTCTACGGCGACACCGCGCAGGACTATATCTTCAGTCAGAAGTATGGCCTCGACGCGCAGCGCGCCTCGTCCTTCAAAATGGAGTACGAGAACGAGGACGGTAAAACCGTCACGCTCATCTGCCCCTGCACGATTGCGAATGTGCAGGAGTTTTCCGGCGCAACGACCGATGACTCGGCGATCTCCATGGAGATCCGCTTCGACGGCGCGCCCACCATCACCACGAGTACCTAACAAGGAGGGGGAGGGCTTACACCCTTCCCCTTTTTTCTTAATTTTGAAAATCCAGCGGCGGAAGCCGCTTTTTTGATGAGGTGAAACGCATGGCAAAAATCATTTCTCCGTTTCTGGAGCGTTCGATCGATCTTTGCGACGCCGACGGGAACGTCGTGGAGACGGTGACATACCGCCTGAACGTCCTTCGCGCATTCGAGGCGATCACGACGGCACAGGCCGCGCTGAACGCGGCGATCAAAGGCGGCGACGCGGAGACCATCGGCAAATGCTTTACGGCGCTGATGGAGACCGTCTTCGGGCGAGAAGCGGCGGCACGGATCATCGCGTTTTACGGCGCGGAGACGATCGAAGACGCAAACAACCTCGTGTGGCTCATCACGCCCATCATGATCGACGACATCTTTCCGGCGCTGATTAAACAGCGGGAGCAGATCCTCGACAGCCGCCGGGCATTGAAACGCTATGGCGCGGACGTTTGATCTATGCGATGCGCCGCCGATGACGATGGAGTACAAGGGCAAGACGTATCCGCTTTGCCCTTGGTTTGACAACGTCCTGCTTATGCTTCGGAGTCTTGATGGGCTGGATGGCGCAGACCGCATGGAGATTATGTGCGATTTCCTCGTCAATGGCGACCACCCGCATTATGATCCCGATTTCTTCGCGGCGCTGGCGGGCATCTTTTTCCAAAAGACGGAAAGCGATGGAAGCCCGCGTGCGATGGATTTCGAGCAGGACGCGGCGCTCATTTACGCAGCGTTCCGGCAAATTTACGGCATCGACCTCCACGTCGAGATCGGGAAGATGCACTGGAATACGTTCTGCGCACTGATGGAGGGGCTTCCGGCAACGACGCGTTTTTCGGACATCATTTCAATCCGCACGCGACCGCTTCCCGCTCCGAATAAAAACAACGCGGCGGAACGGGCGGAACTGGCGCGGCTGAAACAGAAATACCGAATCCGACTGACGGAAGAAGAAAGAGAAAACAGCCTGCAAAGCGGGCTGGCGAAGATGGCGCAATGCTTGATTGCAATGGCGCAGGAAGGAGAAAACAATGGCTGACGGCGGTGGAATCACCTATACGGTAACTGCCGATACCTCCGAGTATGATAGCTCGATAAAAAAGGCGGGGGAAACGGCAAAAAGCACTTTTAGCGACGTCGACAAGGGCGCGAAAGACGCGGCCACTGGCACGGACAAGCTGACCGAGGCAAAAGAGCGCTTGATGCGAAAGATCGAGCGCTTGAAACAGGCGATCGAAGAGCAGGCGGCGGAGGTGCAGAAGGCGTCCAACGAATACGGCGTCAACAGCGAACAGGCGGATAAGGCGGCTGAGAAGCAGTACCAGCTGGAAAAGCAGTTGGATGCGGCGGAGAAACAGCTTGCGAAGATGGATGATACCATGTCCGACGCAAGCAAAGACATGGGGACTATGTCGGACGCGGCGGACGACGCATCGAAGGCCGTGGACAATCTCGGCGACGATGCAAAGACGGCGTCGAAAGATGAAAAATCGCTTGGCGATGAAGCGAAAACTGCTGGCGACAAGGTTGACAAAATGGCGCAGCGCGCTGAAGCTGGCGGGAAAAAGATTGAGACCGCATTCAAAAGGGCGTTTACGGCTATCGGCGCGGCGGTCGGCGCGTCCATCGGTATGGGCGTCAATTTCAATAAGCAGATGGAGACCTACCAGACCTCTTTCGAGGTCATGACGGGCAGCTATGAGACGGCGGCGAATCTGGTTGAAGAGCTGAAAAACCGTGCGGCGGCGACCCCGTTCGACCTGACCGACCTTGCCGATACGACCCAACTCCTGATGAACTACGGCTTTACGACGGACAACGTCATCAGATCTATGGAGATGCTTGGCGATATCGCGCAGGGCGACTCGGACAAGCTGACGCGTGTCGCGACGGCATACGGGCAGATGTCCTCGGCCGGCAAAGTCTCGCTCGAGGACGTAAAGCAGATGATCGAGGCGGGCTTCAATCCGCTGCAAGAAATCACCGAGACGACGGGCGAAAGCATGGCCAGCCTGTATGATCGCATATCGAAAGGCACGATCAGCGTCGACGAGATCACGGCGGCGATGATTCGCAGCACGTCCGAGGGCGGCAAATACTACAAATCCATGGATAAGCAGTCGCAGACGTTGCAGGGGCGGTGGAATACTCTCAAAGATACGTTTGCGGAGGCGACGGGCAAGCTGACGAAGGGCATTAGCGATTGGCTGAGCAACAAGGGCATCCCTGCCGCGAACAAGGCCATTGAGTGGCTTTCGGAAAATTTTGAAGACCTCGTCCCGATCATCGAGACGGTAATCGCGGCGGCGGCCGGCTTTTACATCGCGTTCAAATTTCAGGACGTCATAAAGGGCATCCAAGAGGTCGGCGCGGCGCTGGCAACGGGTTCCGGCCTTGCTGGTCTCGTCGTCGGCGCGCTGGCGGCGATGGCGGTCGTGATAACCAATGCCTATATCGAGGCAAACAAGGCGTCGACCTACTTCACAACGCTTTCGGAACATCTCGAAGAAATCCACCAGACGAGCCAAAACACCATCGAATCCATCGGCAACCTCGAGACCAGTTTCAACAAATTCGGGCTTGAAACGGATCTGTCGACGCAGAAGGCAAATGAATATCTTGCGACGATCGACAAAATCTCCGAAGACGGCGTACTGGCAACGGATGAGCAGGACGCGTTTAACGCGGCAATCGCCATGCTCCAAACGCTTTATCCCGATCTTCAAATTGAGATAGACGAAACCACGGGGCTGATTAAAGACGGCACGAATGCTATCCGCGATCAGATCGAGATGATGAACCAGCAGGCCATGGCGGCGGCGTTGCAGAACCACCTGACACAGGCGTATGAAGCGTTGTCGACGCAGACGATCAATCTGACCGCCGCGCAAGGTGAATATGATCGTGCAGTTAGCAAAACGAATAACTTTTACGCCACATATGGCGGAAGCATTGACAAGGTAAACGCTTTGATGGGGACAAACTACAAAACCGTAAAAGACTGCGTTAACGGTCTTGCCGGATGGACAGGGGCGACCGAAACCCAGACGGAAGAGGCGAGGCAGCTCTATAACGATCTGGTTGACCTCACTGGCGTAGAAGCAGAAAATGCACAAGCCGTAGAAAAGTCCAAAGCAAAATATGATGAAGCTAAAGAAGCGTATGACACTGCGTCTGCGGCGGCCGAAGGATATGAATACGCTCTTGAAGAAGCGATAAAGACGGGCGATTATTCGGCGGAGTCTGTCGGTAAGAATTACGACAAAATTGTAAGCAAATCGCATGAAATGAGATCTAACGTTGAAAACGATGCAGAAGACGCCGCGCAGGCCGTAGCGAATGGCGGAAACGGAAGCGGCGGCAGCGGTGGAGGCGGCTGGGGCGGCGCGGCTGGAGTGGCAACGCGTGAACTCCAGAACAAATTTCAGCCGAATTTGCGCCGCGCGGGCATAAACGCGGCACAGGGCGCGATTGATGGCATGCTGTCCAAACTCAGCGAATTGAAAAGCACGGCGAAATACCTCGCGTCGCAGGTAAACGGCTCGTTTAACGCATGGCTCAAAATCCGGTCGCCTTCTCGTGTGATGATGGAAAGCGGCAAATTTGTCGTCGAGGGCGTCGCGGAAGGCATCGAGGATGCGGCACATGTGGCGGAACGGGCTGCGGCAGACCTCGGCAAAGGCGTGGAGACGTCCTTTGATATGCGCATGGCAACGCCCGACATGGACGCGATGGCGGCGGGTGCGGCGCTCCAGAGCGTGCAGACCTCGGAGCTGTATAGCAGCATCGCGGCACAGATGACGTCCGCGCCGATCCACGTCCATCTTGACGTTGACGGTACAGAAATCGCCGATGCAATCGCGCTGCCCATGTCCTACTCGCTGGAGTCGCTTCGCATCGCCGAAGCACGGGGGTGATACACCATGATTTATAACGGCATCGACCTCGGGGATTATCTCAAGGTCTACGGGTACAGCGGCGTTGACAACATCCCGATCAGCGAGACCGTATGGTCGCCGACGCTGGGCGACGGCGGGAAGATCAGTCTTTTCCGCCGACCCACGTTGACGATCACGGTTTCGGCGCTGATTGAGACCGACGACGCCGGAACGCTCGACGAGAAGATCGCATACCTTCGGACGATCTTTACGGCGGGCAAAGATTTTGTCCCCATCGTCTTCGACGAGCGGGACTCCCTGACACGGCGCGGACGCGTGACGGGCTTCACGCAGAGCGCCTATTATTTTACAATCGCCGAATACAAGATCACGTTTGTCGTCGACCCGCTCCGCTACGGCGAAGAGAAGACCGTGGCGGGAAGCGGCACGACGATCAGCGGCACGAACGGCGGCACGGCCTCGGCGCTCGGGAAAATCTCGTTTACCGTGTCTGGATCGCCCGAAACGCTGACGGTCACGCTGGCCGGGACTACGGGCGCGGTGCAGCTCGTGCAGCCCGCGAACGACACACTCGATGGCGCGTGGGTGATCGACCTCGACCAGCGGACAGCATACCTCGATGGCGCGCTGGCGATGCAGTTTGTGTCTTTTGCAAACACGACCTTTGAGACCTTCGAGGTCGCGCCGGGCGCTTTTGAGATCGACTTCTCGGCGGCGGTGACGGGGGCGACGTATAGCTACGTCGAAAGAAATCTATGATTACACGGGTGCAGCTTCGCGACAGGCGTGACAACCTCATCGCGTATATCAAGACAGCCGAGCTGACAAAATTCCAGCGATACCGCGTGATTAACGGGCAGCACACGCTCGACATGGCCTTCGCGCCGGACACGCCGCTCCTACCGAGCTTGCAAAAATACAACCGCATTCTCTTCTACGACACGGACATCGGGCGATGGTTTGAGTTCTCCATCGCCTCCGTGACGCAGACGATCAAAAGCGTCACGATCAGCGCAGAGTCGTCTTTTTACTCGACGCTGTGCTGCTTTATTCCGTTCACGGACGTCACGGGGCGCACGGTTGTCAACGGCATGTACGAGCTTTTCGGCGAGGCCTATCCCACGTCGGAGTGGGTCGTCGGCACGAGCGACGTCACGGGCAATTTTTATATGCAGCGCACGCGCTCGACGCTAAAAGACGCACTGATGGATTGGGCGCAGAAATGCGGCGGAGAGATTGACCCCGAGGTGAGCGTGGGAACGGACGGTACGATTGTCCGCCGCGTGAACATCTATAAGCGCATCGGCGAGGATCGCGGCTTGACGCTGTACGACGACCGCGAGATCACGGACATCACGCGCAAGGTACAGCAGGGCGACATCTATACGGCGGCATACGGCGTCGGCAACTACATCGAGGGATCGGATCAGGCGTTGACCTTTGCGGACGTCGTCTGGTCGACCGAAAACGGCGACCCGGTGGATAAACCCGTAGGGCAGACCTATGTGAGCCTCGGCGCGGCGGCGATTGACCAGTACGGGCAGAACGTCGGCGGTACGCTCGTCGACCGTTGCACGGCCTACACCATCGACACGGCAGATCCCGCCACGCTTCTGGAGCGCACATACGCTTCCCTCGTCGCGCAGCTCGTCGACCCCACGGCATACACCATCAAGGCGGCGGATTTCCCGTCGCTCGGTATCCCCACGTCGGAGGTGGGCTTCGGCGACACGGTCGGCGTCATCTCGACGGCGCTCGGCCTTCGGTTCCGCACGCGCTGCGTCGGCAAGCGGACGGATTATCTCAATGGGCAGAACACGACCTACGAATTCAACGAGCGCCCGTATCAAGTGGTGCGCTCCATCTCGTCCATCGGGCAGACGGCGTCCAACGCGGAACGTATCGCGAACGAATCGTATTACAGCGGCGTGCTGGATAAATTCAATCGCGAGATCAACGCCGATCAGGCTTATGTGATCGCCGATCCCGCCGAAGGGTTTAACACCTACAACGCGGCGAACCCCGCCGATGCGACGAAGGTCACGTCGATCCGTGGTGGCAGCGTCCGCGTTGCCAACAGCAAGACGGCGGGGCAGTGGAACTGGTCGACCGTCCTCACGGGCGACGGGCTGGTAATCAACCAACTGACCGCGCAGAAGATCGAGGGCGAAAATTTCGAACTCGATATGCAGACGGGGCTTCTGGCTTTCGGCGAGCGCGTGAATGGCGTGCTGAAACCCGTGATGCAGTTGCAAAGCACGGGCTTCGAAATTCTCGGCGACCAGATCAACGCAAAATTCTCGCCGGAACAGATGGCGTTTTTGAACAATGTCAACGGCGACATCATCGCGCAGTTTTCTGCGGTCGGCGCGGAAATGCCGACGGCGATTGTAAATGATGAGCTGATGGTTGGGCAGACGCGCTTTATCCCGACGACGGATGCGCTGATGATCGTGATAAATGACAAGGAGGGAGGGCTGAACAATGGCTGATATTTCCGCCGGGGGAATTTGGTTCGGGTCGCAGCCGAACATCTATTTTGACGTGTCGTACACGGTCACGCGCAACCTTACTGCGGTGAGCGTGTATTTTGACATCGGCATTTCTGCGGTCGGCGGCGCGTCGAAGTACGGGTACAACCTCACGGCACAGCCCGCGACGGCATATGAGGCTTTTGCCGTGACGGTGCTTAAAAACAACACGCCAAACCAATGGGCGGCGTATAGCGTGCGAACGGGGACGTGCAACTTCACGGTTTCCGACCTCTCGCAGACCTCCGTGGCGATGCAGATCACGTTCCGCTCCAACTCGGGGCGCGTGACGGTCTTCCCGTTCACGGTCACATTGCCGAACCTCGCACCGTCCACGGTCTCCAGCGCCGTCGATTTCGTCGTGGGCAACGACCTCCCGATCACGGTTTCGCGCTCGTCGTCCACTTTTACGGCACAGGCGCGCGTCTCCATCGCGGGCAACGACCTCGGCGCGGTTTGGACGGTCAGCGGCACGGAAGCGGTTCTGCCGCTTGCCGCATATGCCGACCAGATATACGAGTGGGTGACGGATTCTAACGCCGCGACGGCGGTGGTCACGCTGACGACCTACAACGGCTCGACCGTCATCGGCTCGACGGCGAAGACAGGCACGGCGCATTTGACGGCGGCAGAATGCTTGCCGATCTTCGACGCTTTCACGCTTTCGCACGATAAAGAGGGGTTGACAGGATCGGCGACCGTGATCGTCCCGGGCTACACCAACGCGATCGCCATGATCGAGACGCCCGCGACCGCGCAGAAGGGCGCGACGATGGTACGATACGACGCCGTGTGCGGCGACGTCACGGGAAGCGTGGATTACTCGGCATCTTCGGCGGTCTCCATCGACCTCGCATCCATCAGCGCGGCCAGCATTACCGTCTCGGCGGTGGACAGCCGCGAGAACGCGACGCCTGTCACGACGGCCTTGACGGTGCTGGACTACGTCCCGCCTGCGATCGGCACGATCAATCTCGTGCGTGACAATCAGGTCGACGAGACGGCGACCATGACCTTTTCCGGCACGATCTGGAACAAGTCCTTCGGAGCGCAGACCAACATCTTCCTCGCGGCCTCGTGGCGCTATCGTCAAAACGGCGTGGAGGATTGGATGAGCGGCACGACGGCGATCATGCCGACGATCAACACAGACGGCACGTTCTCCTTCTCCGGCGCATTCACTCCAGCCTCTGGCGGCTGGGAGTCTGACAAATCCTACGAGATCGAGATCACGCTGACCGACCGCGTCACGAGCGCGTCGATGACGGCGACGCTCAACGTCGGCATCCCCGGCATCTACATCAAGCGCGTCGGCACGGCGTATCAAGTCGGCATCGGCAAAATCCCCGATATCGCCGACGGCGTCGACATCAAAGGCTTGCTAAAAATCGGCGGCTTTGCCGATCCTCCCGGAGTGCGAGACGAGCTGAATGTCCCGCTGCGGCCAAAGCTGCTTTGGAGCGGCTCGTGGTCAAGTGGCAGTATCACAGTGCCCGGATATAGCGATTACGAGCTTTTTGCGTTTGAGTCGGCGGCGGCGGAAGGGCTTTTCTTGATTGGCGGATATTGGGCTGGCGTCGGAGGGTTTTCCATTTATGCCAGCAATTACATTACCGTCATGGGTTATCGCTTTGGCGTCGATGGGGATAGACTGTCGATTGACAGCTATAACAAGGGGATAACGTCTTGGGATCCGACAACTGGCACCACGGCGACGTTTGCAGCAACGAAAATCTACGGTCTTGTACGCAAGGCGGATATACAGGGAGGCGCGACCTAAATGATTGTAAACCACAAAACCGACGAAAGCGGGCGGCTTGAAAGCGTGACGCTCTATCCGCTTGACACGACAAAGCCGACGCTGGAATTGCCGGACGATTTTGATTTGAAGCATGTCCGCGACTATGTCTTGAACGGCGGCACGCTGAAACACGATCCTTTTGTCGCCGCGCCGAGTGTAGCGGAGCAGATCGCGGCGCTGAAACGGAAACTCGACGAGACCGACTACATCGCCGCAAAAGCGGTGGACGCGATGGCAGCGGCTGATGGCTTGACGTCGCTTTTGGCGGCGCTCAAATCCATCCACACCGAATACGCAACCGTTTTTGCGCAGCGCGCGGCGTGGCGAAAAGAAATCAACGACTTGGAGGAAAAGTGTGATGACGCATGAAGAATTGATCGCACTGACGCACGACAACGAGCAGCGAAGCAAGAGCAACAC
>ERZ1034973.302-NODE-302-length-35661-cov-194.084340_pt1 | contig 35661 bp, 36 predicted proteins | sample MGYA00520686_ERZ1034973 | MGnify/ENA primary metagenome ERZ1034973 (study PRJEB33766, sample SAMN09781775) | gut metagenome | biome: gut microbiome | host: Homo sapiens | place: Madagascar | study: EMG produced TPA metagenomics assembly of the PRJNA485056 data...
TTTCATTGTCACTTCTGTTTGTTCCTAAGTGACAACCTTTTTCAGGGAAGTACATAGAGCCTCTTCTCTTGTTAACTTTGTAGTATCCAAATATTCTTCCTCCTATTTATTCTAGTTCAACATCCAGCCACCAAAATTACACATATTCTTCGAAACCACCAAGAAAATCACAAGAAATCTGCAACTTATCATCAAATAACCACGAAATCAATCGTAAACTATAAACTATTAACTGTAAACTATAAACTGCTATCCCCATGCGGTCCCATCCCGCAAAATATGGCGAGGGCTTTGATGCCCCGCCAACCTTATAGCGTAGCGGTTCCGAGCGACGAGGAGGAGCGGTTACATCCCTTGCCCTTTTGGAAAGGGCGAGGGCTTGGGAGTGGGTTAAGGACCCTCCCGCAGGGGTTTCTGTCCCCTACAAGGGGAACCGAAGGGGTCGTAAAGACTTGAAGAAGAACGAGATGAGTTCCTTCTGCTACTTGCAATAATCAATAGTTACGACATCTTAAACTATTAATTAAGATGATTATTTCCTTGATTCCGCAATAATAACTCCACGAAATCTTTTATATTTACAACAAAAATACGAGGAAATTCAACCTCATTGAGAATTTTAAAGTGAGCATCATTACTCACTATACAACTTGCACCAGCAGAAAAAGCACAATCTACAAATTTGTTGTCATCCTCATCAGCTTGAATGAGATGCAACTTATAATAGGGTGTTACGAATTCCACATTCTTTTGACTTAGAATCACAGACACAACATTACTGGCAATATTTGCATTAGTCTTCTGCTCAATGATTTCTAAATACTCCTCAATAATTTCATTTGTAACGCACAAGGTCAATTTACCTTTCAAGAAATCATCCCAAATCTTACGATAAGGGCTTATCCTTGGAAGGCTCATCAATAAGCAATTAGTATCAAGAACAATCTTTCTCATTTGCCAGAAGTACGTAAATGTTCATTACCCCAGCTCTCTATGGTATCAAGAGTTATACTTCCATTATCGCACAACTCATCAATCCCCTCATCAACCTTCTTTGCAAAGTATTGAGAGAGAACATTTTCAAGATTATCTAATTCCTGTGGAGTCTTGATATAAGACATCATTTGAAGAATCTTCATCTGAGCAGGGTTAAATACAGTCTGTTCCATTCTATTTTCAATTAAACGTTCAACTTTGCCGCCAAAGTTACGCTTTTTTCTCGAAACCACCAAGCAATTAACAAGAAATCTGCAACTTATCATCAAATAACCACAAAATTAACCGTAAACTATAAACTATTAACTGTAAACTATAAACTGCTATCCCCATGCGGTCCCATCCCGCAAAACATGGCGAGGGCTTTGATGCCCCGCCAACCTTAGAGCGTAGCGGTTCTGAGCACCGAGTAGGGCGGTTTCCCTCTTCTTCCCTGAGGGGAGAAGATCGAGATGAGAGGTGGAGCCTTCCTTAAGGGTAAGGAAGGACGGGTAGGTTTTCGAAAAATCCTCCTTTTATTTAAAGATTATGCAAATGAGCGCAATGAAAGTTTGCTTTCAAATTGCCGAGTGCAGCTAATCTTATCTAAAGGGAGACGGAGGGATTCGAAGATGTTGTTGTTATAGGAACATACTATCTGCTCATCTCTATTTGCAAAGTATAATCGCTGGATGGTGCGGAACAAATCCGGCTCCCGTTTTACTCCTTCAAAAACGAATAGTATCTACCTCCTACCCGATTGTGCTACAACTCGCTGAATATCTGCAACATACAAGTCATCTATAAAATTGTCCGCAAGCTGCGGACAATTTGCCTGTAATGGTGCATAGAGCTTATAAAAGTAGCTCATGTACTTCAAGTTAGTTGGTGAGAATCCTTTCACCCCTGGCATTTCGTTCTTCAAATCCTGACTGAGATTTCTGGTTGCCATCCTTGGCTTCGTACCCAACCCACAACCCAGGGAAAACAAAGCATCAGCAGCAGAAGAGTCTGATATCCATTAATATGAATAGGAGATTCTTGTGCAAATTACACTTATAATCATGTGCTTTATGATCAGACTTGCTATAACCATGTTTATCTCCTATTTTCGAGTGCAAAGTTAATAAAAGTCTTGTTTTTTACGCAATAAACTTGACTTTTATATATTTCTTTAACTATTTTCATGCTATAATCCATTCCATATCCTTTCATCCTCCCTTGTTTTTCCATAGCAGATTTAGCCCACATTGCAGCAGCCTTTGATGAGTTGTCTGGTTGCCATCCTTGGCTTCGTACCCAACCCACAACCCAGGGAAAACAAAGCATCAGCAGCAGAAGAGTCTGATATCCATTAATATGAATAGGAGATTCCTAGATTCCCAATCCGTAAGCCAATCAACTTACAGATTGGGAATTATTGCTTATAAGTTTTTTATCAAGAATTTTATAAATTCATCCTTGACATTAGAGATTTCTCCCTTGTCATAGATTGTAAGAAGAGTTACATTCATACCATCCTCACTAACTTTTACATTAAGAGTTAGGATTCTTGCACCACCACTTTTGCCTTTACCCTTGTCAGCAATGGTCATTCTTATCTTACGAACGCCGCCACCAAGGTCATCTCCAACAAGAGGATTCTTGTAAATTTCATCTAACCAAGCATCATAGTCAGATTTCAATGAATGATATTTTTTAGCCAAACGTTTAAACTGTCTTTTAAACTCAGAGCCATATTCAACATGTATTTTCATGTCAATCTTCCATTTCTAAATCTTTTAATAAATCCCTTGCATCTGGTAGTTTTCTTCCTTCCAACTTAGCAAGTTTCACTTCCTGCAATGCTCTTGTCAAACTTTCCTTCACAAAAGCTTGCTGCTTCTGTGTCTTTGTCAAGACAGGCTCTTTTACAACTGTAGTTGACACAACACCACGAAGCATATTAATAGCCTTACGAATGTTTTGCAGAGGCTGGTTAGTATCTACCGTAACTAATATCTGTTTCATAATCTTCTCCTTTTAAACGTTTTACTGAATTAGGTTGCAAAAATACTTTTTTCCCCTCACACCGCCAAACTTCTTGCATTATTTTAACGTTAAAGGTCTATATTCCAGTCCATTCTTGTCATTATCATCAAACCATTTCTGAAAATCACATTATTATTTAGTTTATATAACTTGCCGCCAAAGTTACGCTTTTTTCTCGAAACCATCAAGAAAACCACAAGAAATCTGCAAGTTATCAGCAAATTACCTGGATATAAACTATAACCAGTCATCCCCATGCGGTCCCATCCCGTAAAATATGGCGATGGCTTTGAAGCAGCATTAGGTCTCCCCCGCAACAGCCTGGCGGTCCCATCCCGCAAAATCTGGCGAGACCTTTGATGGTCCGCCAACCTTAGAGCGTAGCGGTTCCGAGCGACGAGGAGGAGCGGTTTCCTCCCTCTTCCCTGAGGGTGAGAGGGTCGGGGTGAGAGGTGGAGCCCTCTTTAATGGTAAAGAGGGACGGGGTGATTTTAGAAAAAACTTATTGCCCTTACGCATATTTGTGCAAATTACACTTATAATCATGTGCTTTATGATGTGTGTGCGCAAACAGATTGCATGAATGTGCAAACGTTTGCACAAATAAATATAACCTTTTTGAAATATTTTCTTGCTTACTATAGAAATTCCTCTTATATTTGCAGCCGAAAAAAGATACCAACTAGCGAACGAAGGCTAAGTTTAATATAAACGAAACCAAATATAAAAGTAAAGATATGATGAAGCAAACATTCATTAAATCAGCTATGTTGCTGCTGCTGATCCTTTCAACGGCAACGACGCGAGCGCAGGAGGTCGCTCTGAAGACCAACTTACTGGGATGGGCTTCCACATCTGCCAACGCCGGCATCGAAATCGGCACGGGCAAGAAAACAACCTTCCAACTCTTCGGAACCCTGAACCCCTGGAAGTTCTCGGGCGACAAGAAGATGAGATTCTGGAATGTTATGCCAGAATACAGATGGTACACCTGCCAGAAGTTTGGAGGCCATTTCTTCGGAATCCATGCCCTAGGCGGTGAATACAACATTAAAAACATTGACATGACCTTCGGCATCCTGCCGAAAACTCTGGAGGGCAGGCACTATGAAGGCTGGTATGTTGGTGGAGGCTTTACCTACGGCTATCAGTGGTTACTCAATAAGCACCTCAATTTCGAAGGCTCTATCGGTTTGGGATATGCCTACAGTCCTTACAAGCTTTACGGACGATGCAAAAAATGTCTTGACAAAGACCACCGCAACTATGTGGGCCCTACAAAAGCCGCACTATCTCTCATATACGTGTTCTAAGAATTTAACTTAACTGTTGTTTTAACTGACAATATAAACACGTAATAACTAGACAGAATACAAAAAATTTTAGGCAAATCATAATATGGATAAAATGAAGCTTTATGCGGTCATTTCGCCCCTCTGCATACTCTTTTCTCAGGGCATCATGCCTGCTCAGGCTCAGCAGCTGGCAGGGGGCAAGATTCAGGTAGACAGCGTCTTGGCACGCAAGAACGGCAACCGGATGGACGTTGCCTTCCGTATGAACCTGAACGATTTGAAGATGAAATCAGAGCAGCAGATTGTTTTCACACCGGTAATGGTAGGAACTGATTCTATCGCTCTCAACCCTATCATCATCCAGGGTAGAAACCAGGCTGTAAGATACCGCCGACTTGCCGACAGCAAGAAGAATCCGCAGGCACAGGTTCTTACCCGCAAGAACAAGACCAGTCAGCAGGTTTACTTCGCCCAGTCTGTTCCTTATCAGAAATGGATGAAGAAGTTCAAACTCTCGGTAAAGGAAGATCTCTGCGGATGCGGCAACCTGATAGAACAGGACAATACGCCGATTGCGGATATCGACCGTACACCGAAGATTACGAAGGATTTCTTCGTGCAGCCGAAGGCGGAAGCCAAGAAGGTGAGAGCCGAAAAGGGTGAAGCTTATCTCAGCTTTGTGGTTAACAAGAGTAATATCCTTGCCAACTTCCGTGAGAATGCTACTGAGCTGAAGAAGATTACTTCCACCATCGACCTGGTGAAGAACGACAAGAACGTTGAAATCACAGATATTGATATCCACGGTTTTGCTTCGCCTGATGGTTCGTATGCCAACAACAAGCGCCTTGCCAACGAGCGTGCAGCTGCCCTCCGCAACTATGTGAGCAGCCTCTACACCATAAACAGCAAGCTCTTTACCTATCAGGCTACACCGGAAGACTGGGAAGGATTCAAGAAGAAGATTCAGGCTAGTCATCTGGCTGACAAGGAAGCAATTCTCGAGATAGCTAACTCCTCGCTGGCTCCCGACGATAAGGACCTGAAGATCAGAAAGCTCCATCCGGCAAGTTACCGCTATATCCTGGATAATATCTATCCTCGTCTCCGCCATAGCGACTATACGGTAACCTACACGGTTCGTCCGTTCAGCCTCGAAGAAGCAAAGGAGATATTGAAGACCAAGCCTCAGCAGCTTTCTCTGCAGGAGATGTTCCTGGTGGCACAGACTTACGAGCCGGGTTCGCCAGAGTTTAACGAGGTATTCGACATTGCTGTCCGTCTCTTCCCTGATGATGAGGCTGCGAATCTCAATGCCGCCTGCACCGATTTGCAGAAAGGCGATCTTACTTCTGCCGAAAAGCATCTTGCCAAGGCAGGCAACTCGAAAGAGGCAGAGCGTGTAAGAGATGTCTTCAAGCAGATAAAGGAATTGGAATAACAGAAAATTAGAGAATAACGATTATAAACAAGCTTAACTTTTAAGATTATGAAGATTAAACATTATTTTGGCTTGGCTGTCATCGCAGCTATGACAGCAAGCTGTTCAAGCAATGAGGATCTGGGAACCGCAGGTCCAGGTGCTGGTACTAATGAAGCAGGTGTAAGCTATGCATCTATCACTATCGACTTGCCTACAACAAGTGGTACACGTAGTACCGAAAACGACCAGTTTAACGGAGGTACACCCTCTGAGTATGCTGTAAACGATGCTACACTCGTTATCTTTAAGAAGGGAAAAGAAACTTCTGAAAACAACTTTAAATTTGTTGAAGCTGTACCACTCGGTAATTTGGAGCCTTGGAAAAAAGACACTGAAAACAATGGTATTACAACAGAAGCAACTATCACAGCAAAGCTTAATAGCGCAAAAGTAGATAAGGTTGGTGGTAATTATTATGCATTGGTCATCCTTAATAACGAGGCTACAACAGGCAACAAGGTTAAAGCTCCTACTGATACAACAGAGACATATGGAACTTGGAATGTTGCAGCTAAAGTAAATGTGCCAAACCTTTTAGATAATAAGAAAGGTTTCTATATGGCTAATGCTCCTCAATTTACTACAGCAGGTGTTGAGCCAACAACCCTCGTAGCAATAAAAGGTATCTATAGAACAAAGGAAGAGGCTCAGAGTAATGCTGCAACAACGATTCATGTAGAACGCGGTTTGGCAAAGGTAACAGTAGGATCAAACAGTACAAGCAATTATTTTGCAATAGGTGGTGCCAATGCAACCGGAACAAAATATAGCGGCGACAAGGTACAAATCACAAAATGGGCATTGGATGTTACTAACAAGAAATCATTCCCAGTACATGTAACTTCTGGTTTGAATGATAAAACAACAGGTTACCCAGATATTTGGAAGAATGAAGCAGCTACTACAGGTAAAGCAGCAACAAAACGCTTCGTAAGTCAGCTTCCTGCTGAAGATGCTTTCAAGCGTGTATATTGGGGAATCGACCCTAACTACAGCATGGACTTATCGGACTTTACAAAATGTAATGCACAATTCACTCTAGCTGAAGCCGATGTAAGCAAAGTTGCATGGAATGACGGTTCTGGTTCTGATAAGCCATTGTATTGCTTGGAGAATACCTTCGATATCAATAACATGAAGCAAGGTCAGACTACCCGTGTCCTTCTTAAGGCAACTTATACTCCAAGTGCTGTTGAAAAAGAGACAGATAAGACCTTCTTTATGATTGGTAACAGTTCTGACATTTGGACAGTAACTACTCTTGCTGACCAAATTACGGCTAAGGCAGTAGAAGTTCTTGGCGTAGCAAAAACTGAAATCAAAGTTGATCTTGAAGCCGACAATTTGAACGAGGCAGGAACAAGACTGTTGACAGTTAATAATGTTAAGATAAAGGATAGTAGTACTGCTAGTTTTAAAGCTGTTCCTCAAGATAAGATCGATGAGATTAATGCCAAGCTTGGTTTAAAAGCTGCAACCACTACAGACCCTATCGTAGGAATCGCAACCTACAAGAATGGTGAGAGCTATTATATTGCCCGTATCAAGCACTTCGGTGACGATTTAACTCCTTGGAAAGAAGGCGATGCCACATATGCTGGAAATAACCTGAATTGGCTCGGCCGTTACGGTGTGCTCCGCAACAACTGGTACGACCTCACAATCAACAAAATTAGCGGTCCTGGTTATCCAGACGTACCAAAGGTTAAGCCAGGTGATGCAGACGATGAGGATACCAAGTACATCAGTGTCAGCGTGAAGATCCTCGACTGGGCTAAGCGTTCATACACAGTCGATTTGTAATCCATTACACATTATTATATATAGCTCAGCCGCTCTCGCTAAGGAGCGGCTGGCTATCACGGAAGAATAAGAATCAATTTATACACTTTACTTTTTCATAAAACAGATAAGCATCATGGCAAACAAGAAGTTTAACAGTTGGATCAGGAATATATGCATGGGATGGGGATTCATCATAGCGGGCAGTTTGCTCAGCAGCTGCAACGACTTGATGCACGACGACCTGCCTCCTTGTGACATGGGTGTTGACTTGCAGTTCAAGTACGACTACAACGTGCAGCGTGCCGACATGTTCAAAGATCATGTGGGCGGCCTCAGCGTATTCGTATACGACGAGCAGGGCAACTTCATTGCTCGCCATGATGCCTATAACGATGCGACATCACAGCCGCTCAAGGACCCTAACTATGCCATGCGAATCAATCTGGAACCGGGCAAATACAGATTCGCAACCTTCGCCTTCCAAAAGAAATACGAAGATGCACTCGCGCAGCCAGGTGCCAAATTCCAGATAGCTCTGCCACAGCAGGGTGACAACATCACCGCCCTCCATGCACGACTCGACCGCGAACAGGGCAAGGTGAACAACCAGAGCCAACCGCTCGATACACTCTGGCAAGGACTCAGCAACGAACTGGTTGAAGTAAAAGACCTGCAGGTTACACGCCATACCATCGGTCTGGTTCGTGATACCAAGCAGCTCACCATCAGCCTGCATCAGACCGACGAGCCTGCCAACATCCATGCCGATGACTTCAGTTATCAGATAACCAATGCCAACGGCGATATCAGTTACGACAACTCTCTCCTCCCCGACGAGGAGTTGACATATACCCCATACTACACCTGGACCACAGAGTTTAAAGATAAGGAAGGCAATGTAAAGGAGCGCACCGCTCATGCCGCCCTCATGTTCTCCCGGCTCATCTGGCATCCGGCAAAAGAAAACGACAAGAACGCCATCCTCACCATCACGAACAAGACTACAGGCGAAGAGGTGGCACGCATCAATCTTGCTGACTGTCTGGCTCAAGGCCGTGGCGCCTTCGAAGCCCGCCAATATTCAGCACAGGAATTCCTGGACCGTGAGTACGATTACAAGCTCGACTTCTTCCTCCAGGGCAACCAGTGGAAGTATGTGCAGCTCAGCATTTCCATCCTGGATTGGAGCAAGCGCATCCAGCGTGTCGATTTCTAACCGTTTCAGGTGTCAGAGCCCCTTCCGGGCATTTAGCTCATAAGAGTATTTGACTTTAAAAATTAGGAACAATGAAAATACGAGATTTCATTTTAAGTTTAGTTAGTTGGTTTATATTGTTGGTTACAGTAAGTTGCTCTGACGAACTTGGAGGCGAGCGCGCTCCCATTTCGTCAGAAAGCAACTTGCATGTACTCGTGCCAACCGTGCTCAGCAGCCGCGGCACCCGTGCCGACGATGCTTCCGGCCTTCCTACCTATAATGCTACGGTAGATGAATGCCAGATCAACGACCTGACCCTCTATGCTTTCCCTACAGGAAATGAAGGAGGTAAGCTCCTGGTAGAGACGCTCCCTGCCCCACTGGCTACGATGATGGTAGAGCCGAATGTAGCTAACTATCAGCTCAATATCGAGCCGGGCACTTACCATATCTATGTGGTTGCCAACATGAACAAGGTGTTGAGTAGTCAGCCTAAGCCTATCCAAACTGAAGATGAACTCAAAAAAATAGTACTGGGTTATGGCGTTGGAACAGAACCGGGAATGCCGGTTTCTACAAACATCCCGATGATTTATGAGCCTGAGAAGGATGCCGCAGGCAATCTCGCTGTAACCGAGATTAAAGCAGCGGGTGATAAATATACAGAGGTAGCAGCTAACCTGAAGTTTACATGCGTAAAGGTTAAGCTGAATCTTATCTTCGATCCAAGTAACTCAGAAGTTGCAACCAATTTCGGAGGCAAGACCTTTAGCATCAACAGTATTTCTGCCGATAAGCTCTCTCCTTTTACCCATCTCTATTGGGGCGGTAAATTCGAGGCTCCAACTTGGGCAGATAAAGATTACGCAGATAAAGACTACAAGGATGGTATTTCAAGTACTTCGTATGAGACATCTGATGCTTCAGCCGTATACTATACCGAATGGACTGACAACAGATCTACGTCAGCAACAAATAACAATGATGATATAAAAGGAACCGGAGATGCGAAGAAAACTCCAGATAATGCTGCTGGCAAATGGCTTTTCCAGCAGACCTATTATCTCCCTGAGCGATATATCTCATCAGCAGCCGACCGCAGTTATCTTACCATCAATGGTAATGTAGGTGGAACAGCTGTCAACAATTATCGTATCAATCTGGGGCATAAAAAGAATGAAAGCAGCGCCACAGAAGTACCCGTCTTCCCTCGCGGCACCTTCTATGAGATTACCGGTGATATCAAGAGTCTCGGTAATATGGATCTGAATTGCAAGGTAAGTGTAAAGGACTGGGAAATAGTGCCTATTTCTGCCGACTTCAACCATACCACTTTGTGGGTGAGCAAGACGGAGGCTAGTGTTACGTCAACGACACCTGATTTCATTAACTATGAGTCGAATACAACCATTACATTTGAAAACCTTGGTTGTGAGACAAAGATTGATGGTCAAGATCTGATTATACCAGAACTGGAAATACTTACAAAGCAGATTAAGCTCAAAATAAATAAGGATATTAACTATTCTGCCTATAGTGGTGTATATAGAGGTACTGCTAAAGTATGGATCAAGGCTGGTAATATTAAGAAATATATTGATGTAAAGTATGATGTAAAACCATATTTTGATGTAACTCCACAAGAGATAACAATCTATAGTGGAAGCGATAATATACTAAGGAAAATAGACTTCAATACCAACCTTGGAGGCTTAGAATTTACAGATGGTGGAACTACTTCTAGTTACTCTGCCTCAGAGGCAAAATCCAACATAAGCTATACAAATGGAAGTGGCGCAACGATTACTTCATCCATAACGGCTAATTCGGTGACTGGTACTGATCAGGGAACCTTTAGTATTAAAGCTGACCAAGATGTAGAAACATCCATTACGCATACCATTTATGTTCAGCCAAGAGGCTATACTACAGGTAATTATGGTGCAGAATATGACTTTAAAAAGCCTATTAAGATTACGGTTAAGCCAGCTGTAGGTAATTACTATATCTACTTCAGGGCTATTAATGATCGTACACCATATAATGATAAAGACGGTAATAGGGTTGAAAAGAACTACAATGGTACACTGCCTGAAGGTGGTGAAAACAACTGGAATGATGGATGGTTCGACTCAGAATGGTCTAATACAGATAATGCTAACAATTACATTACTCCTCAAGAAGAAAACCATTATCTCTATGCATATACCCAGATAGGTGAAACGACTGGAAAGCCGAAAGATCCAGTCTGGAAATATACGAAACCTTGGCCAGGAGACAAGATGAAGGCAGACTATGCCAACACTGGCTGGTATTATATGTATTATGGTATAAATGACGTGCAAAAAAGCACTGAATTTGGAGCCTCAGGCGACAGAAAAATCAAGCCTGGTGAAACCTTACTCATGTTTAATAATAATTTTAACCAAGGTATAGGTTATGCAGCACATCGCTGCCCTAACCATCTGGAGCCAGGTATTCCTCTCTTCGACTACGAGGATCATGAGGGTTGGATTCTCTTCGACCCGACAACCGACGCCATGTGGCATGCTTTTGATGAAAAGCCAGAAATTGAGAATATTAAGATTACTATATATACTCAATCTGAAATCTATGGCTGGTTCATAAAGTATGGCATAGCAGCTAATGGTCAGTTCAAAATGTTCGATACAGAGGGTAAAACTTACACCAAAAGTACTGTAGGTTCATGGCATAAAACTGTCATAACGCTCAAAGCGATAAAAGGTGAACACGAGAAATCTATAAGATTATACACCTCTTCGGATAAAAAGACAGGCCAAAGTATCATTCTCTTTAATGGCAGGAGTTTCAAAAACGATACTGGCTATTACGAAGGTGGAACATGGTATCAAGGTATACCTGATGGTGCAAAATAAATAATATTGGGAAAAATGAAGAAGATAAAGCATTTAATGATATGGATGGGATTGCTCCTTTGCCTTGTTTCTTGCAAGGATGCAATGGAGACTATCGGACTCAGTGGGGATGAAATCCCTGCCGAGGGGGTAACCTTGAACATTGAGTTGCCCAACTTCTCCGAAAAGAAAATAGGTACTAGAGCAGGAACAACGGAAAGCATCAATTCTATCAAAGCCGTGTTCTATGATAAAAGCAATAACTATATAGATATGGCTGATGCAACTTATGGAAGTCCCGACGGAGAAGGGAAATATAAGGTAACAATCAGCAAAATTCCATCAGGAACGTCTACTGTTCATCTGGTAACGAACGTTAGTGACCTCAGTGAGACAGAAGCAAAAGATTTGCAAGACATTGCGTTAGCTACATCTAGAACAATAGATACAAACAGCCCAGTATGTTGGGGTAGCGTATCTTTACAGAAGCTCTTGGATGGTACGGCAAATGTCAGTCTGTTGAGACAATATGCCAAGGTTACCTTGAAAGTAGCTGAAGCGGTAAATGCGGTAAAGACTGTTTTTCCTGAAAAAGATGCTGGTCTTATCATTACTAATACCGCTGCCAAGAGTGCTATTGCCCCTGCTGATTATAATACAGACCCAACCAGTGCCTTAGCAGAGACAACAGAGTTTAGTAGCACAGATTTCGGCGGTGGAACTAGCCGTGAAGTAGCAGTAACAGAGACTTCTGCAGGTAAAGCTAACGTTATCATCAAGGCTAAATACAATGGTGTAGAAGGCTACTATAAAGTGGGTCTTTACAAGGATGCAACAACCAAGACGGATCAATTTGATCTCTTGAGGAACCATAACTATACCATCACTGTAACCAAGGTGAATGATTTTGGTTTCAGTACTAAGGAGGAAGCCATCAAGGCACAACCGGAAAACAGAATAGAGGCACAAATAGTTGATGACAATCCTACCATCACCAAAATGATAGCCTGCAAGGATTATGAACTGGGTGTTAGCGATAAAGTTTACGTAGACGCTGAAGCTACCAATGCTACAGTAACTGTAGTTACGACTTTGGAAGAAGCAACCAACAGCGATGGTAGTTTTTATACGGTTACCCCTGTAGACAGCTGGATACATACAAATCCTACCGCTGTAGAAACGAATACAAATGATGGAACCAACAAATCTACTCAGGGTAAAAAATATGTCCTGACCTTTACTATAGATAAGAACGATGCTCAGGAAGAAAGCAGAACGGGCACATTAACAGTTAAATCCGGTGACTTAGTGCTCACCGCTCAGATTATACAGAAAGGTTATGATTTCAAGAGAGATGATCAACGTCTGGTTTCATTATGGGATGGATCGAATGAATTGACAAATGATTACTTCACATGGTTAGATAAAGTGCAAGGTATAACGCCAGAAGAGATACATGACGGCGGCATCGCCGTCGTTAGGAATGAAGGTTTGCATTTTAGCCCAGTTAACAATACGTACAGTTATCTCATCAAGAAGTTGGATGGTGACAGCTATGAGAATAGCGATACTAGATTTACGGTTGAAGATAATGTTAGCGGATACTGGAAAGTGACCCTGAATAATAGTAACGATAATTCTCTTTGGAAATCATCTTTCAACATCAAGAATACAGCTAGGGTAAAGATTACTTATGATGTATATCATACAGGTATCTTTCATCAGATTTCGAACACAGATAATCAAATGGCTGAAGATGGAGAAACCAGTAAGTTGGTTCAAGGCTGGTTCTATTATGAAGTGGTCAAGGTGAAAGGTAATAGTGGCAAAACTTATCTCATGCTCGACCGCAATCTGGGTGCATCGAATAATGGTCCTTACATTAGAGAGACAAGAGCATTGGAGGGAAACGAAAAAGCAATCGGTGGTTACTTCTACATAGCTACAGATAAGAATAATAATCTTTCTTCAACTCTCTCGCCTAGCGGATATGAAATCCCAACGATGGAGGTCTTCGAGGATTTGATCAATGTATCAAATCCCACCATTCAGAAACCCACCATTCAGGTAGTACCCAAGACAACACCATCTGGCGAAACTTACAGTTGTGCAGAAATTAAGACAACAGACGACTCGCAACTAAGTTACATTTACTTACCTTACGGCGGTTATTTGGAAAATGAGGTTTTACGAAATCCAATTCATGTAGATTTGTGGACTCAAACACTATTATCAGGAACTCAAGGTTTCGCCAGTACAAGTCCTGACTACGGATTTTGGTACAAGTATTTTGATATTTATAATAAGAGTCTGAACTTCTCAAACGTACGTTTTGTGAGTGGTAGCAACGGCAAGAACACTGGCCGCTACAAGGCGATGCCATTACGATTGATCAGTAAAGTATTATAGAATCTTACACTTTATATAGTTCAGGATAAAAACAGAGAATCCACAGCAGGCACTCAAGCCAGCTGTGGATTTCTTGATTCTTAGCTTCACTCAAATCTGCACTAGTGTCCCGTTAAGTCTGGACGATTATTATATAAGTTATTAATATCCAATATTTTATGCTCTAGAAGTTGTGTATTCGATTTGATTTTGTACCTTTACACTCATATGGCATCCTAGCCTATTTAACCCGATGATTTCTAAACGGGACAGTAGTGATTATCTTCTCTTCCCACGAATCTTGCCTTCTTGATAGCTCTATCAAAGCCCTTGTTAGCCTATGTATATTGTAATCTCAAAATTTAATTTCTAAATCAATCTGTGTTTTTCAAGGTATAAAAAGATTAGACAGCATCTTCATCATGATTAAAGTTCTCATAGAACTTCATTCGCTTCTTTTCTAATTCCGCAATTTCTTCCTCAGTTATTCTCATGGTTTATGCAGTATAAAGATTTAATTGACGCAAAACTGCTCGTCTTTCACGAACCCTGTTGGCATCAACCATAATGTCTTCTGTTTTCATCTCTACCTCAGATGAATCCTGTTCATCATAGCCTTCTCTTGCGTGTTTCCAAGAAAACTCTCCATGCGTTAAAGTACTCAAACTCCAAGACTTCTGTGGAGCATAAGTTTTAAACACCATATCAAACACTGGCTCATATTGTACAACCTGCTCTTTATCCATCAATTCTGGGAGAGAATCATTTTTATAATGCTGGTGAATCTGAACCATGACAGGACCATATTTCCAAGCCTCAAATTGTGCATCAAACATGGGTTCGCCCTTTTGAATCAAGCACTCACGCTGCGTGAAATAAAGTAGCTTATGCAACTTCATTTCATCAATACGAACGCCAAAATCATCCATATAGCGCTTGTATAAATAAGAGGCAACTTGTAATATTCCCATCATAGTCATTATTCATTTTATAGTTTATTGCCGCAAAGTTACGCTTTTTTATTGAAACCGCCAAAGAAAATCAAAAGAAATCTGCGAAAATCCGTGTAATCCGTGCCTTATCTATATCCTAAGAAGCTTATGACACACCCTCACAAAACGGGTGAATGAGAGCAAGAAAACGAATGAATGAGAGTAAGAAGAGGGGTAAACCAAGACTTTTCCCGAGATTAACCCATTATTAATACAGCAAGAAGGAAGAAAGGAGATAAGAGGAAGCCTGAAAAGAAATAAAAGGAGGAGAGAAAAGAAATAAGAGAAGGGAGAAAAGAAATAAAAGGTATAAGGAAATGAGATAAGGGGCATAAATGAAGAAAAGATGTTTTTAATTTGGTGGTTTCACCATTTATTCGTATCTTTGCCAACAAAGAGAATATCACTTAAAAGAAAGGCGAGCAATTATGGCAAGAAAACTATATCCGATAGGATTACAAACTTTCGAACGAATCAGAGTGGAAGATAAGTTCTACATCGACAAGACGGAATATGTATATCGTATGGCACATACGGATGGTACTTATTTCTTCCTGAGCCGTCCACGCCGTTTCGGAAAGTCGCTGTTGCTGACTACCATGAAGAGCTATTTTGAAGGAAAGAAGGAGCTTTTCAAAGGACTCGCCATCGAAAAGCTGGAAAAGGATTGGATAAGCTATCCGGTGCTGCATTTCGATATGAGCATGGGCAAACACATGGAGATAGCCCAGCTGGAAAGATATTTCGACCAGCAACTTGCAGAACAAGAGCAGAAATGGGGCATTACGAATCCGGCTGTTGATGCCAACGTCCGCCTCATCTCACTTATCCAGACTGCCTATAGGGAAACGGGCAAGCAAGTGGTAATACTGATTGACGAATATGATGCCCCTTTGCTTGATGTGGTGCACGAGGATGAAAAACTGGAAGAACTTCGCAACGCCATGCGCAATTTCTACAGTCCGCTAAAAGGATGCGAGAAATTGCTCCGCTTCGTATTCCTCACAGGCATCACCAAATTCTCTCAGCTCAGCATCTTCAGCGAATTGAACAACATCACCAATATCAGTATGGACGAGCCGTATGCCGGCATTTGCGGAATTACGGAAGATGAACTGGTGAACGGAATGCGGAATGACATAGAGGCACTTGCTGAAAAATTAAACTTATCGTATGAGCAGACGTTAGCTAAGTTAAAGGATAATTATGACGGCTATCATTTTACATGGCCTTCTCCTGACGTTTATAATCCGTTCAGCTTATTAACCTGCTTTGCCAAGCAGAAAATTGATTTCTACTGGTTTGGATCAGGCGCTCCTACTTATCTGATCAATATGATGCGCAATTTCAACTTTCTGCCAGCGAACCTGGGCGAGAGTATGGAAGCCGGAAAGGATGACTTTGATGCTGCCACGGAAACCATGACCACCATCATGCCACTGCTCTATCAGAGTGGCTACATCACCATCAAGGATTATGATGAAGAAACGGAACTCTATACCCTAGCCATTCCTAACAAGGAAATAAGAGTTGGATTGTACAGAAGTTTGTTGCCTCATTATCTGACCTCAAAGACTGCGATGTGTAATACCACCATCGCCAAGATGTCGGTGCTTATTAAACAGCGCAAGATAGACGAAGCATTACAGTTGCTGAAATCGTTTTGGGAGACGGTGCCTTATTGCAACAACACCCATTACGAAGGTCATTACCAGCAAACGATGTATATCATCTTTGCCTTGCTCACGAATTTCAGGATTATAGTGGAGCAACATACGTCAAAGGGGAGAATTGATATAACCATGGAGACTGACGATACTATCTATGTAATGGAGCTGAAGTTTGGAAAGACTGCCCAGGAGGCTCTTGAGCAGATAGAAAGCAAGCATTATGCCGATGCCTTTGCCATGAGCGGCAAGGAAATTATCAAGGTAGGTATGAGCTTCAATATCAAAGAAGACAACACCATCGTGTTCGATTGGAAATCATCAGAAATTTAGATGACAAAAAAAGCGTGCAGGCGACTATGATGTGGCTTGCACGCTTTTTCCTCAAAGATAGAGTTCTCACTTACATTAGGATTTATTATCTTATATATCCCAACAAATCAAGATACATCATTCTTGACTCTAAGCACTCATCTTCAGGAATATGATTTGCCTCTTTCTCCAAACTCTCAGTAGAGTACAAGAATTTGAAGCCATTCTTTTCATAAAAATGAAGCACATTTTCCTTATTGTAAGCATCAACAACAATGAAACGGCAACCAGTCTTATTGTCTGGTAACAAAAACCAAGATATGATATAGTCTATCGCTTGTGATCCAATACCATCATGAGTACTTTGAAAATCCTTGGCTACTCCAAGTCTTCCAATCAATACTGCAGGATAACTCCTTGTTCTTTTAGAATTAGGAATTTTCCTCTGTATTCGATTTCTTGAAGCATTTGGAATTAAAGCTGCCTTGATACTGTCGTTAGCTAATGTAAAGGCACAGACTATTTCATCCTTACCACTTCTTTCAGTTGCAAAGAAATATGTCTTCCCTAATAATTGCCCATCATAGAGACAAGCCTCTCGATGAAAGAAGTCATCAAGGTCTTTATCGCCACAGCTAAAAGTATCAAGCTCCTCTTTTGTCGTAACTCGATAAAGAGAGCAATTACTTTGCAAAAGGACTCTTTCCTCCATGCGCTTTCAAATTAGCAGTTGAACGAATCAAAATCTTCTCAACGTCATCAAATGACATTCGCAATGCCTTTCTTTGTGGATTGCGTTCATTCTCCTCTGCCTCACGAACAAATCGTTCAGCGGTCTCACCTGTCAAAACAGGAATGCTTCTTATCTCTAATGCCATAATCTTCTCCTTTTAAATGTTTAATAATGTCGCAAAATTACACATATTCTTCGAAACCACCAAGAAAATCACAAGAAATCTGCAACTTATCATCAAATAACCACGAAATCAACCGTAAACTATAAACTATTAACTGTAAACTATAAACTGCTATTCTATAATGAATTGTGCATGCAAAGTTAAGAAAAAGACAATATTCAAAGGCAAAAAAACAAGAAAAATCTCAGAAACTTATAATTTTTTATAAAAAGAACAATATATTACACCTTTTCTTACGTAATCTAGATTTTTTTGTTAACTTTGCAGGAAAAGTACAATATAATACACTACTTGGTATGAAAATTCAAGAAGTAATGAAATTGCAGCGTAAGAGTCTGATATCCATTAATATGAATAGGAGATTCATAGATATAGGAGGCTAATAGAAATGAAAAAAGAATCAAAAGTAAACCAAGCAAAATATGTAGAACTCAATTTGTTTCCTGAGGAGAAAGAGGATCATCAGAAAGACCCTATCTCTTCAGAAGACATGGAAAGCGAAACTTCTCCAGACAAAGAGTATGACTTGACTGATTTGTTTGAAAGACTTTCCAAATCAACATTTCGCAGCCGATTCCATCTCTCGAAGAAGGATAAGGAATATATTGCAGAAAAGGGTTTGGCAACCATCCGTAAGCATGCGGAGGATTTCGTTGCCAAACGCCTTGCTCCTGCCGTGATTCCCAATGACGGCAAGCAGACGCCGATGAGAGGGCATCCTGTATTCATTGCCCAGCATGCTACAGGCTGCTGTTGCCGTGGTTGTTTCTTCAAATGGCATCATATACCTGCCGGAAGACAGCTGACAGGAGAAGAACAGCAGTATGCTGTAGCAGTACTGATGGCATGGATTGAAAAACAGGTTTAAAAAGCATGAAGTTTTAGCAGTAAAGTTTAAATTAATTATCCATTGTTGTCAATTTTGCAGAATCTTTAGTCAAAATTGGCAAATACTGTTTACTCCAAATCTACAAACCGGGTTGGCACGTAACTTGCTCCTACATAGAGTGAAAGCCGAAGCCGAAAGGGCAAGGGGAACGACAAGAACCCTAAGTAATGACAGTTGAGGGTTTCTAGAAATCCTTGAGCCTCGTAAGCCGAAGCAATCGTTATTAAAAAGGATAAATTAAAAACAATGAGAAATCCCGACTGAGCCGGAAGGCGAAGAGAGGACGAGAAAAATAGAATTAGGAGGTTTTACATGATGTTGTTAGCTCGTAGAAATAACAGTGTTTCAAATTGGTTGAACAGTTGGTTTAATGACAACTTCTTTGATACAGGCTTGATGCCACACATGAACGCAACAGCTCCTGCAGTCAACGTCAAGGAAAGTGCTACAGCTTATACGATGGAGGTTGCAGCTCCTGGTTTGAAGAAAGATATGGTCAAGATGAACATCGATAAGGATGGCTATCTGAATGTATCTATCGAGAACAAGGAGGAGAAGAAGGAGGAGAAGAAGGAAGAGCATTACTTGCGTCGTGAGTTCTCTTACAGCAGCTACTCTCAGAGTTATGCTTTGCCAGAGGATGCTGATCAGGAGAAGATTTCCGCTGAGGTCAGTGACGGTGTCTTGAAGATTGAGATTCCTAAGATAGCCAAGGAGGAGAAGAAAGACGATGTTAAGCACATTGAGGTTAAGTAATCTTTCTTGAAGTGCTATGCAGCTTTCAAGATACATTCATTGCATCGAGAAAATAATTAAAACTGAGGGCTAGTCCTGATTATGGGGCTAGCCCTTTTTTTAAAACGAATAATTAGATGAATTAAAGCAACCTTGCTGTCAGCAATAATGTTAATATGTGCTTAGCCACTCTTAAACCTATTGCCCTTACGCATATATCATTCATTCAACTATTAATCTTTATTAAATTATGAATACTATCGCACCATTTTACGCCATAATGATGTATATTTGCAGTCAGAATGATTATTAATTAAACATTTTAGGCTTATGGCACAGACAGCAATGACAGTCCGTATGGACAACCAGCAGAAAGCACAGTTTGATAAACTCTGCGAACAGTTCGGTATGAGTGCGAATACCGCCATCAACATCTTTGTTAAGGCAGTAATTCGCAGTAAGAGCATTCCATTCTCCATTCAGGCAAAGAATGAAGAAGAAGATGAAGTGACTGCAAAAGCAAAGGCTGCGTTTCAATACATGTGTGACACAGCAAGAGAGAATAACATTGATATGTCACTTGATGAGATCAATGAAGAAATCAGAGAAGTCAGACGATTAAGAAAAGAACGCAATGGTATATGCAGTCATTGATACGAACATTATCGTGTCCTCGTTTATAACTAAGAACCCTTCGTCAGCAACAAGAAGGGTCATCAACAGTATGCTCAGTGGTAAAATTAAGCCATTGTATAATGACGAAATCTTGGATGAGTACTTTGATGTACTAAATAGGTCAAAATTTCATCTAAGTGAAATCAGAATCCATGAGTTATTGAACTTTTTTAAGGAAAACGGAATTGATTCTTCTCGTTTTCCTTATGATGGCAACATGCCAGATGAGGACGACCGAGTCTTCTACGAAGTCTGCCTGAGCAAGGAAGACTCCTTCTTAGTAACAGGAAATCTCAAACACTTTCCAAAAGAACCGCAAGTGATTACAGCAGCAGAAATGATGGAAATCCTAGACAACGAACTATAAGATGTCTATATATTTATTTCACTTGCTTTCTTCGTCTTTCTGTCCCAAAAAATATGATTTTATGTCCAGAACTCTTCTTCGCCAGTGGGTTGCATCTTGCCCCCGCACTTTGGGCAAGTATGCATATCCCACCTGTGAATCCTGTCAGAACCACATCTTAGACATAGCCTTCCTACAAGAGAATTAAAACTAGGTGCAGCATCACCAATTACTCCACCCACCACAAGAGGTACTATGTTTCTGCAGTCAGGACAAGACATGGCTTCGATATGCTGTCCCATGAAGCCACGTCCCTCATATACTTCGGTCTCGTACCCACAATCCTGGCATCTGAATATCTTCTTTAGTGACATAAATAATCTCCTTTCTTACCATTTTAACACCCAACTTGCATTGGATATCTTGCCAATCTATACCATCATCGACATGATAGAGACTGCAGGATAACCCATAATATAATGAAGTAAATAGGTTTGATGCTTCATTATATTATAGGTTAAGTTTAAACCTTTCTTTAAACATAGCCATCTCTCTAGCCGGGATTTGGAGCAGAGTAGCTAAACTTTCCCATTGACTAACTGCTGCTTGAACCTCTTGGATGATGATTTCAGCTTTCTCCCTCTTAATCATGTAGCTTTCAGATGAATCAAGCAGAATATTGATGTCTGCCTTGTTTGAAGATTCATTGATCAGAAGACTCTGATATTCATTGAGGGTAGGATTCATATCATAGGCTGGTGATAGAGACCAGCCCTTTGGTGTGAGTAGAAAGCCATGGTTTCTGAAGTGGTCATCAGAATTTCCAATGCAGATGTTGAAGACAACCCTTCGGTAGAGTTCCAGAAGGTTTTTCTCTACGTCGCAGTGTCATAGCTTTAATCTTAATTATGATATGCAAAAATACATAATTTACTTTATTATAAGATGGGTTATCAAGTTTTTTTAAGAATAATTAGATGTATTAAATTAAACGCAGAAATCTGCCGGCATTACTGCCAGCAGACCTCTGCGTTTTAATAATATTGAAAATCAGATATTTGTTACTCTGAAACAGCAGCCTGTTCTATCTCTGTTGACTCCTGCTGGGCGTTCCCCCAAAAACTGGGGAATAGTAAGATTATGGCACCACGTAACATCATCTATAGCAATAATGCTTCCTTCGATTTAAATATTCCAGGTCTTCTTGGTGAGCATAGGCTTCCTTTTCAAACCTGATGTTGTAATATGCCCGCATCCAATCCCGATATTTGAGATATAAGTAAAACCATTCTATGATGTACCAGAGGTAGAATGGGATATACAACAACTCCCTTGCTTGGGCCGTATGTATGAGCTCATGGTTGAGTTCCACTTTAGAAAGCTCTTCGCAAGTAACAATCATGCCAAAGAGATTGATTGCAATGAAGCTTTTCATGAAGGAACGTCTCTTGATTCTGATAATCCTAGTCATAAGCCATAAGATTGCTGAGTTCGTCGAGGAAGTTAATCATCATGCTTCCGGTTCCTCTAGACTGGGAAGCTGCCCTTTCTCCGGCAATTCCCATGGCTTTCATGGCATGAAAAGATGCTTCCAGAGGATCGGAGTTCACAGCAAGGAATGCCCCAACGATACCAGTGGCAGTACATCCCATTGCAGTAACCTTGCTCATCATGGAATGTCCTTCATGAACATAAGCCATTCTTTCGCCATCCGTGATGAAGTCTATGGCTCCAGTTACAACTATGATACAGGAAAGTTGCTGAGCCAGTTTTTTAGCCTGTTTCTCAACCTCATAGGTTTCCTGGTGACTGTCCACTCCCTGCATGCCTATCTGGTGAGAGTACAATGCCTGAATCTCACTGGCATTTCCCTTGATGACTGTAGGGTGACACCTGAGGATAATCTGTGATGCTATATCCATACGAAAGCGGGTGGCTCCTACTCCAACCACATCAAATACGATAGGAATTCTTTTTTTCATGGCAGCTTCCCCTGCCAGTATCATCGAGTGAGCAGTGGTGCTTTCCGGAACACCCAGGTTGAGAGCCAAGGCATTGCTCTTGCTACTGATTTCCTCCACTTCTTCCTCGGCACGCGCCATGATTGGTGATGCTCCAATAGCCAATAGGCTGTTGGCAACAAAGTTCATAGCCACATAATTGGTTATGTTGTGTATGAGAGGCTGCTGCTCTTGTATCAATCGTAAATCTGTCTTCATTTGTTTCACTACATTATTAATATATACTGTACCCATTGTCCCTGCACCATTGTTTGGCATGCTCAAATCCTTGGGCTGTGGCTCTGAAGATGTCCCCTTTGAGCAGCTTTCAGCCACCATTGGTGAGCCTTTACGTGGTCTTCTTTAGTTCCCTGACCCAGGTAAAATGCATTGGCAGCATTAACCTGTGATTGTACATCTCCTTTCTCTGCTGCAATCAGATACCAATGAAGAGCTCTTTCGAAGTCCTGTTCCACTCCATCTCCCTGGTAGTAGCATTCTGCCACATTGTAGCATGCGTAAGTATCTCCCAGTTCAGCAGCCTTCATGTACCACTGAAATGCCATCACATGATCCTCCACAACACCGATGCCTTGCGCATAGCAGACACCCATGTTGTTCATCGCCATTAAATCTCCTTCAAGAGTTTGCTGACGATATTTGTTTGCCGTTTCACGTTCCTTTTTCATTTCTGTAATCTCAACTTGGGTGCAAAGGTACAACTTTAATTTTGAATTTCGACACCCTAAAGATACAAAAAGAAAAGGCAGCTGCAAGCATCTTCACAAACGCCTACAACTGCCATCTCTATAATATATATGGAAACTTCTTTCTACAATTCTCTCAAATTTTCATGAAACCAAGCACATGATAGAAATTGCCAAGGAAAATGGCATACCAGTATGGATATATAAATATTAAAAATTTGGATAATACATCTAAAATTAGTAACTTTGCACTCATGAAGAATTTTGCAGCGATAGATTTTGAGACTGCCAACCAGCAACGAACCAGCGTTTGCTCCGTGGGCATTGTGATAGTAAGGGATGGTGAGATTGTGGATAGCTACTACAGTCTCATCAAGCCAGAGCCTGAGTATTATTCCTATTGGAATACAAGGGTACATGGACTAACCATGGAGGATACCATGAACGCCAGGGTATTTCCAGAGGTATGGGCTGAGATTGAGCCAAAGATTGAGGGATTGCCATTGGTGGCTCACAACTCTCCCTTTGACGAGGGATGCCTGAAGTCTGTGTTCCAAATGTATCAGATGGACTATCCCGATTATGAGTTCCATTGCACATGCCGAGCCTCCAGAAGAAAGTTGGGATCTCTCCTACCCAACCACCAACTACAAACCGTAGCTGCTTATTGCGGGTACGACCTAACCCAACACCATAATGCCCTGGCTGACGCAGAGGCCTGTGCTTGGATTGCCAGGGAACTACTATAACTCTTACAACTCATTTTAATGTTTTTTGTCACAAAATGACAATAGCACTACAAGGGAGTTGCTTTCACGGGTTCATACCGTGAAGCACTCTTTTTGGATTGGTACATCTCTCATTATCTTTTAATACTTTTAACGCAAAAATTTGCTTAAAAGTATTATTATTCGTACCTTTGCCTGCGTAATCAAAACATTCAATGATATGAAAAAGTACAAAGTCAAAGATGTTTTGCAGATGTTGAAGAAAGATGGTTGGTATTTGGCGAGAACCAAAGGTGACCATAGACAATTCAAGCATCCTTCCAAGCCTGGAACCGTAACGATAGGTTTGACGCATCGAGACATCTCTACTTCTATTCATGGACAATACAACTATGGAATCATGGGATTGAGTTTCCGACCAGGTGACGCCTGTGTGGTTTCAACCTTCCGATTGAAACGAAAGGATGACTTATGGAAAGTAACAATCCTGAATTCCTGCATTCTCGCGGTTTGCCGCATTGCAAGAAGGATGATTTGAAGTGCTTGATGCAGGATGCCCATGGCAAGAATACTTTCTACATGAAAAACGGACTGTGCCAAGATTGCCAAAAGTCATTAAAAAACATCATTGACAATCAATGAGAGTCCAAACCAACCAAGATTTTGCTTATAATTTTGTCGCAGGAGTTCCATAATAACCATACAGAACCCAAAATACTAAGCAAACTATCATCAGACAATACGTAACTATCTAAGAACTGATAAGGTTTATTCTTAGGGTATGCCCCATTTAGGTGTACCCTAAAGAATGGACTGCTCAAAAGTGAGCATAGCAATCTTCAACGTTATCTACAAGGACAAGACTTACGCATTAGACTTAAAAGAGACAAGCCACGGATTCCGTATTGATACACAAGAAGGAATCTTCTATTTCGAGTATGAAGGACTCAAGTCCATCAAAGAGCGAATGGAAGCAAACATAGGCATCTCACCTAAGGATCTAGCTGCATAGCACAAGCAATGGGCAAAAGGACTCCCCACATAGCTATTCAAACAAGCTATGTGGGGAGTTTTGCATGAATAAAGCAGGTATGCTAAACATTGATTTACACATTACAGACTACTAAACCTCAAACAAGCCTTAGATATTAAAATGGATAGAAAAGCAAGAATTGTAAAATTATCAGAACTACGAAACCGTTTTCCTCATTACATGTAAACCAATGATAATATGAATATAAGGCAAAGAAGATAGGCTAGACGATAAAAACTTTCATCATCTAGCCTACTTCCTGTCTTACTTCTGGTGGGTAAAGCTTAGATAGTTCAGCGGCAATGGAAGTCACCTGAACGGCATTATCCATGATGGTCTCTGCTATGGAACCATCAAAGAGAATGTCTCCTGTCTGCCTTGCCACTTGCCTCTGTTCAAAAGGAAGCGAAGAGAGGAACTCATGATATTTGGCTACCTGGTGCTTGGCATCGGTGGCTATCATCATATACCCCATTTGCTGCATTTCCTTAACGGTGGCCTTGCTGAGAAGAGGCACTTCCTTCTGAATCCTATCAAGCCTGATCTTTGCCTCTTCGGCACTAATCTTTCCGGAATCACGGTCTCGCTTGAGTTGCTCAACCTCCTCCAACAACCGATTCTTCTTAGACTCCAAATTGGCAATCATGGTCTGAAGGGCCTTGAACCTGGCAGTGGCATGTTTGATGTCTTTCTCCAAGCCACTCAAAGTAGCGTGCTGCTCCCTGATGACAGTTTGCTGCCCCTCGATGGTTTGAGATTGCTGCTCATTCTCACTCATTAATTTTTCCCGAAGCTCTGCGTGGTATTCCTCCGTGGAACGATGCCGGGCTCCGGTTTCAGAAATTCTATCACCACGCTCTAGAATCTTGATTCTTTTGGGGACAGATGTTTTCTTGTCCACCTCACCAATCACCCCACCTTTCTTAATCTCAAAATTCAGGTGCTCGCGAGTAGAATCATAGTTGCCGCTCCAACGCTTCAACCTCTCGCCACCATTAGCATTGCGCAGAAACTCATTGCTCTGAGAGGTTGTCATGCCTTTTCCGGCTCTAATGTCGAGTACTTGTTTTGCCATAACTTCCATTGTTTGTCAGCAGGAACTAAAGGGTTCTTAGGGACTTTCCCTAAGCCTAATCGCTTACCTCGGCTTGCCGCACGAAGTCGCCAAGAAATTGGCAGGTAAGCCTCCGTGTTTCAAAGCGTTAGCCATGAAACCGGGGATTAGGCTCCCCCCTGATGTAAAAAAGTGCGGTTTCCGGCGCAAGCGCCCCTGGAAAACGAGCCTTCGACAGAAGCAGTTTTCCTGATATGGCAGGGCACCTGACCGAAGCCGAAAATGATATTTATCCATCGTGCCCATCTTCCAGGAAAGAGGGCTGAAGAGAGGCTATCCACCAGGACATGAGTAGGATAAAGATCAGCTCACCCATCAGGAAGGCACGTCCACAATCAACCACTGCCACCACAACAGCAAGAGAGGCAAGGAGAATTTGCAAGCACCTGCTCCCATAAATTCCAACCAACACCCTGTCGGCAAGCCTATAGGAAAACAGCAGCAACGTCATCATCAAAGCCACCATGTAAACCCAGAGAGAGGTCTGAAACGGATAAAGGATGTTCTCCATGAACGACTTAGGACCCAGTTCAACCTCACCATCAATGCCAGGCAATACTATATCATAAGGTGTAAGGCTCAAAGCCTTCCCTTTGGCAGCCCATTCCACCTGAAACGAACAGGCTTCCTTGGCTGCATGAAAATCCACCACCTGAAACACCAGCATACAAATGACAAGAACCAATGTAAAGAATTTTCTTCCGTTGTCACTTCTATACATCTTGTGATATACATAGGAGATCCATGCCTTTACGGCAAGCGCCTTCCTTTTCAGCCAAGGCATTCGGGCAGACAGGAAACAAGAGAAGTTGCTCCACTTATCAGAGCTGGCAGCCTTAGGCTTGATGCAATAGTGGAATACAAAGGGCACCGATGTGGAATAAGCTGCCGCCTTTAACAGCTTGCCATAGTTCTGCTTGCTGGCATAGAGGATGTGAAGCCCAAGTTTCTTCTCCAACCACTCTACCAAATCCTCCATCATAACCTGTTTGGAAGCAGGTATGACAACTTCCACGTAATCCTCATGAGGAATCGTAGGTAGAGGAACCTCCTTAAAGAATTCCGGGAGCTTGCTACGCAACTCCAGGAAGAGCGTATTGATGGAATCCTTCAATTCCTCGCTCTCTAAAAGATTGTAGTCGCTTAATGTCTTAATCATTTGATTGCAATTATAATATTGATGATAGATATGATTTAAGGAAATACTCCGACAACACCTCTGTCAAGTTATTTTCCTTGTCTCGAACATGTTTTCTGGCATCCAACCTTTCAAGCAAGCCGGGCAAGTCATCTGAGAGGGCAAGAAGCTGCCCTCTTTGCTCCTCAGTCAACACGGCAGCAGAATAGTTGTCAATGGCCATGAAAGGCTGGATGGATGAGCATCCTGGCCTAATAGCTGCTGCCCCTCAAAAAGTAGACACAGAAAGGTGGAAAACTGATGGAAAATGATTACCTTTGCAAGCAGATAGAGTTGTGTGCCCTGTAGAGAGGGCGTAGCCCGAACGTAAGGGCACACAACTTGCCGAAGCACGGTTATCTTATCGTCAAGTATTCACCAGAAAGGAAACTTTTTATGGCAAAGCATTTAAATCCATTGGAAAAGGAGTTCTTGATTCGTAAGTTCAAGGGAAACTCCAAAGTTAAGCTCGGTGATTTCTGCAGGGCAAACAATGTCTCGGAAACTTCTTTTAAGAAGTGGCTGAAGCAATATGAAGAAGCAGGCATAGAGGGGTTGGCTCGTGCTGATGCTGAGATTGGGAACATACTTCCTGAGGGCGTTGACAAAACCAAGGAGGGGTATAAGCGAGAAATCCTACGCTTGCGTATTGAGAATGAACGGCTCAAAAAAAAATATCTGGTGAGGCAGAACGAGGATGGGCAAACGGAGTATGTTCGTTTAAAAATGAAGAGTTCAAAATAGTGGACATGCTATCGCACGAGTATCCTGTCAAGGATATCTGCAAGATGATGGGAGTAAGTCGGTCGGGGTATTACAAGTGGCTTAGAAGAGAGCCTTCATCCCGTGAGATCAATCGTGAGTTCATGGTGGGTGTGGTTGAGGACATACACTCGGAACACCCAACACATGGCTACAGGTGGGTGGCGGCGTACATAAGAATCAATTTACAGTTGAGTATCAGCGACAATTTCTCTTATAAATGCTTCCAATATCTTGGTATTCAGTCACAAACGAGACACAAGATACATTACAAGCCACGTAAGGTAAAGGATAAGTACCCCAACCTCATTTTTTCCACGTGGGACACGGTAGACAGACCTCGACAAGTTATCGTCTCTGACATGACAGTCATCAAATACTCTTGGTTCTTCTTTGAGTTGACCATGTATTTCGATGTCTTTACGAAAGAAATCCTAACGTGGCATGTGGCTGAGAGACGTGGACACAGAGACCAGTACATTGATGGGCTGAATGATGTCATCAACCTGTTGAAGGGCACAGATGAGCCAACTGTTCTTCATACGGACCAAGGCAGCGTGTATGCTTCGCTCGCCTATAACGAGCTGATAAAGGACACGTTGATTGTGAGGTCTATGTCCAGGGCAGGAAAGCCTACAGACAACCCTGTGAACGAATCCCTAAACGGATGGATAAAAGAGGAATTGTTCATAGACTTCAAGATTGAGACATGTAATTCAAGAGAGGAGTTCGAGGAGGCCTTGGACGCATACGTGGATTATTACAATGAGAAAAGACCATGTTATGCTATCGGCTATGATACGCCAAATAATTACAGGAAGAGGTTTTATAAAGGGGAGCTTCCAAGAAAGGACACTTTTGGGAAGCGAGAGGCTAATGCAACACCGAAGTTCGTCACAGAACGGAAGAAAATGGCTGGAAATGAGAAAAATAAAGAATAATGTTCACTTTTATAAAGAAAAACTTGCAAATATGGATGAGATTGTCTACTTTTGCAAATGAAAAGGAACGAAATTTGATAGATATGTGTACTTTTAAAAATATAAATAATTAATAATCATTTTTTGTGTCCACTTTGGGGAGCTGCTACACACTTTCATTTGTTACTACAAAACCTCCTTCGAAAAATGTGAGGAATCACAGAAAACTCCTTAGAAAAATGTGGGAATTAGGTCTAAAACTCCTTAGGAAAATGCGATTTCTATAGAATAACGAGGATGGCAAATATACAAATCATACCCAAGCGGCAGTTTGCAACATAACTGCCGCTTTTTCCTTACCATTTAATAGCGAAAACGCATAAAAATGGATATTTTCTACAAAATGTAGGGTAAAATGCAATTTTTCTTGAAAAAAGTTTGGAGAAATCCAAAATAATGCTTAATTTTGCAGCCGATTAAAAATATTTTTAAAAATTAGCGAAGTTTTAGACGCTCCTATATATAATAAGGTATAACACGGAGCATCCCCCCACCACCTCGGGGCAAGAGGTGGAGAAACGAGAAGGAAATATAAAACATTATATATTTATTAATTAATTAAACGAGAGAGATTTATGGAAAAAAGACTCATGACGTTTATTGCCTGCCTCTTCCTTAGTTTAGGAATGGCGTTGGCGCAAACTCAAGTTTCCGGTACTATTACCTCTTCTGAGGATGGAAGCCCAGTCATTGGTGCCTCTATCAAAGTTGCTGGTACACAAACCGGTACTATTACCGATGTTGACGGTAATTTCTCACTGGCTGCTCCAGCAAATGCCAAGTTGGAGATTTCTTACATCGGTATGATTGGTAAGACTGTAAAGGCTGGCAAGAACATGAAAATTGTTCTTGACCCAGACAATCATGCATTGGATGAAGTCATGGTTGTTGCTTTCGGTACTGCTAAGAAGAGTGCATTTACCGGTTCTGCAGCCGTGGTAGGTTCTGAGGAACTTTCTAAGAAGATTTCAACTAACGTAACTGATGCTTTGGTTGGTTCTGTGCCAGGCTTGCAGTTGCGTGGTGCTTCTGGTCAGCCTGGTTCTGACAACAACAGCGTCAACATCCGTGGTGTTGCCTCTATGTATGCAGCAACAGCACCTTTGGTTATTGTTGATGGTGCTCCTTATCCAGGTAACCTTTCTTCAATTCCAACAGAAGATATCGAGTCTGTTACAGTCTTGAAAGACGCAGCTTCTGCTGCTCTTTATGGTGCTCGTGGTGCAGCTGGTGTAATCCTTATCACAACAAAGAGTGGTAAGAACAAGGACGCAGAGGTTACTGTTGACATGAAGTGGGGTTCCAACTCACGTGCTATCCCAGAATATGATGTTATCCGTGATCCAGGTCAGTATTATGAGGCTTATTATATGCAGTATAATAATTATGCATTGTCAAGAGGTATGGATGCAACTTCTGCAAATGCTTGGGCTAACAAAACGATGCTTAATCAGTTGGTATACAATTGCTACACCTTGCCAGACGGAGAGTCTTTAATTGGCACTGACGGCAAGTTGAATCCCAATGCAACTCTTGGCAGAACCATTACCGCAAACGGGCAGACTCTTTATTTGACACCAGACAACTGGGCTGATGCTGCTTACAAAAATTCGTTCCGCCAGGAATATAACATCAGTGTAAGGGGAGCTTTGGATCGTGGCTCTTTCTATGCTAGTTTAGGCTACTTGGATGACAATGGTGTTATCGAAAACTCTAGTTACAAGCGTTATAGTGGACGTATCAAGGCGGACTATCAGGCAAAGAAATGGTTGAAACTTGCTGCCAACGCTCAGTTCGTTCATTCAGACACAGAGCAGAACCCTAACTTGAGTTCTACTACAGGTAGCTCAGGTAACATGTTCTACTTTGTATCACGTATTGCTCCAATTTATCCTCTTTACATTCGTGGTGTCGATGAGAGTGGTAATCCTTACATTCTCACAGACCAATACGGTCACAAGAGATATGATTACGGTACTCCAGCTAATGGTTATGGTATGACTCGTCCATACATGGCTACTGGCAACCCTATTGCAGCCAACCAGTACAACAAGTGGAAGCAAGGTATGAACCAGATCAACGCCAACATTGCTGCGGACATCAGTTTTACAGATTGGTTGAAGTTGAATCTGTCTAGCACCGTAACATACGATGTGTTTGATTTGCACGACTATTTGAACTCTTTCGAGGGTCCTAATGCTGGTGCAAATGGTTCTTTGAAAAAGAGCAATACAGCGAACTTGAGAACAAACAATGTCCAGACATTGACATTCCTCAAGCAGTTTGGCAAGCACAATGTTGATGCATTGCTCGGACATGAATACTATCGTCAGAATGTGAAGTATCTTGAAGGTAATGCTCGTTATGAGTTCTCTCCATATATTCAGGAACTCTATGCGTATGCCAATCCTTATAGCAACACCTCATACCAAACCGACTACAACGTAGAAGGTTACTTCGGTCGTGCACAGTACAACTACGATGAGAAGTACTTCGCTTCTGCCTCTTATCGTCGAGACGGTTCTTCCTACTTTGCAAAGTCACATCGTTGGGGTAATTTCTGGTCTCTTGGTGCCGCTTGGATTATCAGCAAGGAAAGTTGGTTTAACGCTCCTTGGGTAGATAACTTGAAGTTGAAAGTATCTTACGGTCAGCAAGGTAATGATAACATTGGTAGCTTTGCTTATACCAATCTTTACACACTTACCATTGCAGGTACAACAACTATTTCTCCTTCATTCTACAGAGTAGGTAATGAAGATATCACATGGGAGACGACCAACAACTTCAACGTAGGTGTAGAGTTCTCGCTCTTCAAGAATAGACTGAGCGGTAACATCGACTTCTACTCCAAGAAGACATCCGACTTGCTTTTCTGGCTGTCTATTCCAGAGTCAAATGGTTCTCGTGGTTACTATGGCAACGTAGGCGACATTCGAAACAACGGTATTGAATTTGCCTTGACTGGTTCTATCATTCGCACACGTGATTTAGATTGGTCTGTAAGTTTGAATATGTCTCATAACTCTACCAAGGTTCTCAAATTGCCTGAGTCAAAGACAAAGGATTATGGCGGATTCTCTGAGGCAAACCCAACAAGAACATTCCAATATTGGTATCGTGAGGGCGGTCCGCTTTATAACGCTTTCTTGCCTAAATATGCTGGCGTAAGCGAAGATGGTCAAGCTCTTTACTGGGTTGACGACGAGTTGCAGGAAGCAAATGCAGGAACACGCCCTGGTAAGAATATGAGTTCTACCACAACAGATTACTCTAAGGCCACCTATTATGAGATGGGTTCATTGCTGCCAAAGGTATTTGGAGGTTTCAGTACTAACTTTAGCTTCAAGGGATTTGATGCTTCCTTGATTTTCGACTTCCAGCTTGGTGGTAAGGTATATGATAGTGGTTACGCAGTTCTTATGGATAATGCATACAGTGCAGGTAGAGGATTGGGACTCCACAAAGATATCTTCAAGTCTTGGAGCGCAGACAATACTTCATCCAATATTCCTCGCTATCAGTATGGTGACCAGTATGCGGCATCACGCAGTGACAGATTCTTGGAAAGTGCAAGTTATCTCAACTTCCAATCATTTTCTGTAGGTTATACCTTCCCTAAAGGTATGATTCCACTGTTGTCTAAGCTTCGTGTTTATGTAATGGGCGAGAACCTCTGCTTCTGGTCTGCTCGTAAGGGCCTTGATCCTCGTTTCTCATACGACGGCTCAAGCAGCTATGGTTCTTACTCTCCAACTCGTAACATTTCTGGTGGCATCCAGGTTACATTCTAATAAGGAAAGAGTTGTTTAACTGATAAAATGAAATTTCAAAATGAACAAGAATATAATTAAATTCATTGCAGTCTCGTTGATGGCCACTTCATTGACGAGTTGTATAAAGGAGTTTGATGCAGAAAAGGATTATGTTAGCCAGAAGGAGTTGGAAGAAGCGCCTAAAGCTTTTGCTTCTCTTGTTGATGCTATCACATCAAACCTTTCTGGAGAATACACATATAGTGGTTCTAGTCAATATGCAAACGACTGGGGCTATCCATCTATACTCATTCAGAATGACATTATGGGACAGGATATTGTGCCAGCCGATTGCTCTGGCTCAGAATGGTTTGCAACTTGGTATGCAGGTCAAGCTGAAGGTTTGGGACCAAACTATGCTCTGTGTCAAATGCCTTGGACATATTATTACTTATGGATTAAGAACTGCAACACTGTTATAGCTTATCCTAATGGTGAGCCTACAGAAAGCCAAAAGGCTGGAGTTGGTCAAGCGTATGCCATGCGTGCAATGTTCTATCTCGACCTCGCTCGCATGTATAGCGCAAAGACTTATGCAGAGGACAAGAATGCATTGACTGTACCAAAGATAACAGAAGCTACAACAAGAGAGATGTCTACAAACAACCCTCGAATGACTAATGAGGAGGCGTTTAACTTCATCCTCTCTGATCTTGACAAGGCTGAGGAGTATTTGGCAGGATATGAGCGTACCACAAAGTATACACCTGACTTGTCTGTTGTATACGGTTTGAAAGCTCGTACATATTTGACGATGGAGGATTGGGTAAATGCAGAGAAATATGCCAAGTTGGCTCAGACTGGTTATCAAGTAATGACAGCTGATGAATATACCAGTCATTCCGAAGGGTTTAATACTGCCAATGAGTCTTGGATGTTGGCAACTCGCAACGTTGCAACCAATACCAACATCAAGGATAATGATGGTGATGGTTCTTGGGGCGCAAAGATGACAACAGAGCAAGGCTCTGGCTGTGGCTATGGTGCCAACTATGGTTATCCTTTGTATATAGACCGCCACTTGTATGAGACAATTCCTTCAACAGACTGTCGCAAGAAGTGCTTCGTTGATTTTGCTGTTGATTCTTACACAGATGAAAACAGTATATTGGAAGCTTTAAAGGTGAATACAGACTATCCAGAATTACTTAAAGCCAACAAACCGTCTTTGGGTGGTATTACCGCTAAATTCAAGAATGCTGGCGGTGCAGCTGGAGTAATGGATCAATATGTAGGTTGGTGTATGGATATCCCTTTGATGCGTGTGGAGGAAATGAAACTTATTGAGGCTGAAGCTGTAGGTATGCAGAGTGGTCGAGAAGCAGAAGGTATTCAGTTGCTTACCACCTTTGCTAAGACACGTGACCCTCAGTATGTATATGGCACTCACAATGAGGCATACTACAATACTTCTACCAGCAAATTCCAAAATGAAGTTTGGTGGGAGCGTCGAACAGAGTTCTGGGGAGAAGGTTTAGCTACTTATGATATCAAGCGCTTGAAGAAGGGTATCATACGTAGCTACGAAAACAGCAATCACCCTGAGTTGTATCGTTGGAATATGCAAGAGACTCCAGAATGGATGAATCGTTGCTTGCCAAGGGCTGAGACTTCATACAATACAGGAATCACTGAGAACAACCCTACACCATCTGCTCCTGTAGGTGATAGTCCGAAATATAATTGGTAATTTTTGTATTACGATAATTAAGGTGTGCTCACTCGCCGCTCGTCATAGAGCGCAGTGGGCACACCTTTTTTTATTTTTCTCTCCACCCGAAAAACATCCAAGAAAAAACTTCCTTTATTCCTTGCTTCATTCGACAGAAAAGTGTATCTTTCCTCTATAAAAACAAAGTAGCGTAAGAAAGAACTAGCCAATATAGTGTCTTCCATAACATTTATGGCAAAACTTTCCCAAGAAGAAACGATGGCAATAGTATTTATACAAATCGGATTTTGATGGAATGTTTGAGAAACAAAGATCCTCAATACATGACAACATTTCTTATCCCGAACGGAGGTAAATACTGGCTCAGGGGAGATTGTCTTATCCACGGACAATCTCCCCTGAGCCTTTTTCTTTCCATTCTTGATAATCGCTTTTTGATTTATATACTTTCGTTCTTGCTACTATCCTGTAGAACAATCGTAATACAAAATCAGCCGCAAGAATTTTTCTCACGGCTGACTTTGTGTACCACCTTCTTTTGCAGAGATATGGTGACGATGGCGCTGTATCGGTACCAAGCGTAGCGGTGTAATCGGTACCATGCTATCACTGCAATCGGTACCGCTTGTATCGCTGCAAACGGTACCAAGATTTCAGTTCTGCTGTCGAGTAAGTGGAGGGAATTTCACCCACCCTTCTCTCGGAACCATGCTTGACAGCCTCCCATCACAAGGCTCTTCGCACTTAACTCTTTTGTTCATAAGTTTATATTCTTTATTAACCTAGACGTGGATAGGGTACAAATCCCTTTACCCAGGGTAAAAACTCATTTCTGTTGTGTGCCGCATACTCCACAAGCCATTCATACGCTTTGCTAAACTTCTTACCCTTGGAGAAGCGCTTGTACTTACGCATCACCCATCGGATCAGTCGCTCATTGATGTACTTTAACACCTTGCGGAACTCAGACGGCAATAGTAACATCCGATTTCGTACTCCTAAATGCCTCTACTTAAAATTTATGGCACATGTGCCACTTTTTAAAAGTAGAAGCCTATTCTAATATGTTTCGTTGCAAAAGAAAATCAAACAAGCTTATGAACAAGATG